>Ga0070708_100000179_pt1 | contig 45458 bp, 32 predicted proteins | sample KBSK5503metaG_FD_65469 | JGI IMG/M metagenome (GOLD analysis project Ga0070708, IMG submission 65469) | Corn, switchgrass and miscanthus rhizosphere microbial communities from Kellogg Biological Station, Michigan, USA - KBS K5-50-3 metaG | ecosystem: Host-associated > Plants > Roots >... | reverse complement strand
CTTGAATCTGCGCGGTCTAATCTTTCTCGCATCTCCGATATAGTTTCTGAAATTGACCGTCAGGTAAACAGTTTGCGCCGGCAGGCTGCGAAGGCGCGGCGCTACGGTGTGTTCCGGGAGGAGTTGCGCGAGCTTTTGCGCCAGGTATACGTCGCCGAGGACCGCAAACTCGCCAGTGTCCTGGAAGAGACCAAAACGAAATTGAGTGACATCGCCGAGCTTGAGCTCAGCGTTAGTGAAGAACTCGCCAGACGCGAAGACGACGCACGCACTGCGACGCAGGCAGCCAGAAAGTTCGAAGACGAGTTAAGCAATGCGCGCGCAGCTGCCGCGGAGGCGGTGCTCCAGCGCGATCGCCAGGCGCGCGAATGCGTTTATCAGCGAGAACAGTTTACGGAGTTGGAGAAACGGAAGGGTGAGGTTGGCGCAGAGATCGACGCCTTGACTGCTCGTCTGGCGCTTGTCGAAGCAGAATGCAGGCGCTTGCAGGAAGAAGATGCGAAGCTGCGGCTCGAATCTGATCAGAGTACTCTCTCACTGCGAACTGCTGAAGAGGGCTATGCCGGAAGGTTGATGGCGGCGTCAAATGCCGAAGCCGAAATCGAGACTGCGCGTGCAGAGCTACTCACCCAAACGGCTATTGCAGAGCGATTGCGAGAGATTGCCCGTCAGCTTGAGGGCACGCTCGAGCGTTTGTCGCTTCAGGCCGAGGGCTTGGCGCGTGAAGGTGAACGTGCAGCCGTTCAACATACTGAACGAAGGATCGAGGCCGAGAAGTTCTCTCACGAGCTTGGAGCAGCGCGCGATCACATTGCCAGACTCCAGTCAGAACGCGAGTTGGCAGTCGATGCAGTTGTTCGAGGTCATGAAGCTGTCAGCGATACGGAGGCAGAGCTGACTCGCCTGCGTGATGAATATTCGCGGGCCAGCCACCGGCTTGAAAGTCTGAAAGAATTAGATCAGCGACGGGCGTACTACTCCCCAGCGGTCCAATTGCTGTTTTCGCCAGGTGATAGCCAGCGCGACTTCCATTTTATCGGTACGCTTGCCGACGCATTGAACGTGGACGCAAAGTGGGAACGAGCGGTCGAGGGAGTGCTCGGCTCGTCGTTGCAATCGATCGTGGTACCCACGCCGGACGACGCTGTCCGCGCTGCCCAGTGGTTGCGAGAAAACAATGGCGGGCGCGCAAGTTTCCTGGTGGCCGGCCTACACGGCGGGAGCGAGGAAACGGACACACTTACCTGCAAACTCGAAGAACGTTCCACCTTGTCCCTTAGTCTGACAGATGAACTGCGGGAGGATCTTCGTATTAGCGATCTTTTGGGCGCACCCGGTGAATTGATTACTGTCTTGAAACGGACTATGCCGCAGAAAATGAATGCGTGCATTTCCGGTAATCTGGAAGATGCGATGGCGAAGTCTATCGCCACCGGCGAAGTCTATGTGACGTTAAATGGCGATTGGATCGCCAGCGGCCAATTTGTAAATGCCGGCGATGCGCGCGACGTGGAGGAAGGCGCCGGGTTGCTGACCTTTAAGCGGGAGTTGCGCGAGTTGGAAATTCGGGCCGAGGTCCTAAATTTCCAAGTGGAGACGGCTACGACCGTCGCAAACGAAACTCGCTCTTGCTTAGTAGGTTTGGAAGATCAAGTTGTTCTGCTGAACGAAGCTATTGGGCGCGAAGAACGCCAGATAATGACTCGCGAGCTGACAACAGCCGGTCTGGAGCAGGAAGTCGAGCGCGCCGAACGCCACTTGCGGGTTGTTGCGGAAGATTCCGCCCGAGTCGAGGAGGAGCGGCTTGAAGTCGGGGAACGACGAGCCAGTGCTTTGCTGGAAGCGGATGCAGCAGAAACCGCTCGAGAAGCTGCCGCTGACACCGTTATCAATGCCTCGGTCTTATTATCCGACCTCCGTCGAGAAACTGAAATCGAAAGTGAATCATTAGCCCATCAACGAGCGGCTGCGGCTGCGGCTGCCGAACGACGCCGGGCGACTGCTGGAGAACTGCGGCGCATGGAAGGCGAACTTGCTGACCTGGCATCGCGCGTTGAACGGCACCGGGCCGAACTGATCGAGATGAAGGGCCGGACTGATGATTTGCAGCGATCGATAGCCGAATTAGAAGCGAGCGCCAGCTCTGTCGAAACCGATCGGGAGCGGGAGCAGCAGCAGATTGCTGAGTTGACCGGCAAATTACAGCACGCGCGTCAGGAAGCTGATGTATTTTCCGCTGAGCTCTCCGATCTGAATCGACGTGCCGCCGAGGTGCGGGACGCTCGGGCCGCCTTAGAAGTGCAGCGTGCCGAAGCTCAAGCACGCCAAACCTTTGTACAGGAGAACTGCCAGACTGAACTAAATCAGTCGCTTGAAGATTTGACGCGCGAACTCAGCCTCGCAGCCGATTTCGACCTCGAGTTGGGCCATAAGAGAGTCGAAGAGTTGCGCTCCCGTCTTGAAAGTTTTGGTGCTGTGAACATGATGGCGCTCGAAGAACTGGCCGAAGCAGAAGAACGCCTATTGTTTTTAACGGTACAGCGGCAAGACATCATTGAAAGTATCTCGTCGACGGAAGAGGCGTTAAGGGAGATTAAGCGACGCTCGCGCGAGCGCTTCCGTCAGGCCTTCGAACAGATTAACAAAAACTTCGGCGAGCTGTTTCAGGAACTATTTGGCGGCGGCCGCGGCGAGATGAGTTTGATAGACGCGGACGACATTCTGGAGTCTGGCATCGATGTGATCGCTCAACCGCCCGGCAAGCGCCTGCAAAATGTTCTGTTGCTGTCAGGTGGTGAGAAGGCGATGGCCGCGCTGGCGTTGGTGCTCGGTATTTTCCACTACCGGCCCGCACCGTTCTGTCTGCTGGATGAAGTAGATGCTCCACTTGACGAAGCAAACGTTGGACGCTTTACTGACAAGGTGGCTCAGATGTCTGCACACACGCAGTTTATTGTCATCACGCACAACAAGCGTACAATGGAAATGGCCCGGGCTCTCTATGGGGTTACCATGGAAGAGGTTGGCGTTTCTAAACTGGTATCTGTAAAGTTCGAGTGAAGAAGCGAAGTTTAGTAAAGTACATTCTCTCCGCCGTGCTCGTGATTTTGAGCGCGGCGATTTTCACTTGCGCTCAGGATCCATCCAGCAACAAACAGAATGCGCGGCCGCAGCCGCCCGTTGCGATCGTCGCAGAAAAAAAAGTCGGCCCCGTCAAATACTCGTACGAGTTCTCGCAACCCAGGTTTTACATCAAACACATCGTCCTCGAACACGATGCAAGTGGGCACGGGACAGTCACTTTTGAGCGATCAAACGAAGACGTTCCGGTCGTCGAACCAGTGCAATTGTCGCAGGCCGCTTTGGCCCGGATCTCCGCGCTTTGGGTCGGCTTGCAATTCCTGGATTCGGATACCAATTATCAGTCGAGCCAACAATTCGCGCATCTAGGCACGATGCGTATTGGGATGGAACAAGGGGAACGCAAGCGTGTGGCTGAATTCAACTGGACTCACAACAGCAATGCCGCAGCGCTGGTAGCCGAGTATCGACGCGCAGCCGATCAAGCGATATTTGTTTTCGACATAGGGGTCGCTCGTGAAAATCAGCCACTGAACGCGCCAAAACTGATGGAAGTCATGGAATCGATGCTAAAGAGAAACGGCTTCTCCGATCCAGTCCAGCTGGTCCCGCTACTTAAAGACCTCAGCACGGATGAACACATACCACTTATAGCCCGCAATCATGCCTTGCGTCTCTTGAAGCAGATTCAGAAGTAGGACCCTGGAATACAAGCGCGCTGTCAGCTAACAGGCAGAACTCAATAGCGCGATTCTCAGCCCAAAATCGATCTTCACCAAATTTCTTTGCGGAAATAAATGCGACGTGCCCCCCTCGTTTGGTCTCCAGGAGAAGGATGAAAGGGTTCGCGGCTAAATCGGGTTCTCGCAAGGGCGTGAAAGGGATGAATGGGTCGTCGTGCGCATGAAGGATCAAAGTAGGAATACTAATCCTTGCGACAACGCGCAAGGAACTCGACCGGTAATAGTAATCGTCGGCGTTATTGAACCCATGCGCGGCAGCGGTGTAGTGCTCGTCGAAGTCTCTGATCGTGTGTACCAGTGTGAGTTTGCTGAGATCGTATAGCTGCGGGTAAAGCTTCTGTTTCGTGCGAATCCGCTTTTTCAAGCGACGCATAAAGTCCTGGTGATAGATCCAGTTTTTTCGCAGCAGGATCAAGTCCGTGCTGGCTCTCAAATCTACCGAAGGCGAGACAGCGCAGATGGCGACAACTTCTCTGGGTGGATCCTCCTGGTATTCACCGGCGAGTTTCAGCACCAGATTGCCACCGAGTGAAAAACCAATCGGAAAGATCCGCTTCAACCCGTCTCTTTCGATCAATTCATTAATGACCGCTCGCAAGTCACTACTCATACCGCCGTGATACAGCGTTGACGATAAATGTTCAGTGCCCCCGCAGTTGCGAAAGTTTACTCGAACGACATTGAAGCCCGCACGAAAAGCCTTATGGGCCATGGCTATCATGTAGATGGAAGCAGTTGAGCCTTCGATTCCATGCCAGAGAACGATAGTAGAGTGTGCGGCAGGATGTAGTTGCCAGCGGCAATGAGCGAGCACCTTAACATCCTTCTCGATTTCAAAAAGTCGCTCTTCGTCCCGCGGACTTTCGAAACGGTAGCGCCGCGGCCATGCATAGGCTGCCAGTGTCTGGGCATGGCCCCCGGTAAACAGTGGATGTGGCTTGAATGACTTCTCCCCAAATATGTTCGCTACGCGGGTGAGGAAAGAACGCGCCTCCGCAACGCCGAGACGCACGTTCGTTGTCTTATCGGTGGAAGAGATTTGTAAATCCATTTTAACGAAACTTCGCAAGCCACTTTCTCGCGTCGTCCTCTGCTGCCGAATTCCTGTAGGGGCGTCCCTCCGGCGCCCTTTCCGTGGGCGCCCTTTCCGTGCGACTTGGGGCGCCCACGGAGGGAAGCCCCAACACAAATCTCAGTTCGTTAACTCATAAGTGACATCGACTGTAAGTGTTTCCTTGTTCATCTTGAGGTCGCTCTTGATGTGGGGCGCCGGTTTGCCCTGAGCGCGCCGCTCCTCAAACGCGCTCTGCAGAATCTGTCCCATTTGTTTCTGCGAGAACTCCATCGGGTATCCCAGGTCGAAGACGTCACCCGGTTTTAGTTTCCACTCTTGAATCAACATCTTGGTCGCGCTTTCGGAGAGTCCTTTAGTAAAAAGTTTGCCCATGTGATACTGCGGACCTTCGCGCACGTCGATGTTGTAGCTTACTTTCTGGGCGTTGTCGTCAAACTCTGGATGATTGCGAAGTTGAACCGCAAGATAACCCTTCCTGCCGTAGGCTTTCTGAACGACTACGAAGCCCTTGTCGAGAGCCAGGCCATTTGCAGGCAGGCTGGGCTTCATACCCAGGGCCACATCCAACTCCTGTGCTGTCAGAGCGCTAATGCCGGACCATTCGGCTTTGTCCCATTTGTAAACGTAACCCTCAGCCACTGGAATTGTCAGGTCTACTCCACTCTTGCACTTCGCACTGGTTTCCGGTTTAGCCACAGGCGGAGCAAAAGCCGCCTGCAACTGTCCTAGCTCGCGATAAAGTGGGAAGAGATTATTAATAGCAAACATGCTCGAAAACTTTCTTGAATAGTCGTTCCCGAGCAGGGCTTTGGAGCTCTCAACCAGTTTTGCTTCGGAAACGTTTGTTGCTCCCGGAAAATGGAGTTTGCAAATCGGCATGTTGATGCCGGTTACATTAAAAACATGTTCCTGAACGGGGCTTCCCGGCGCATCTTGGGAAGCCATGTATTCAACCGTTCCCTCGATGTTATGCTCCTGCAGAAGGCGTTGTAATGCGTGAATGATCGCCAAAGTGCCGCTTCCGAGATCCGGAGCTGTGCCCGAAAAAGACGGCACATCTCTCCGCACGGCCGCGACTAGTTCCTCATCAGTAAACCAGATAAAGTTGTCAAAGAGTACGCGGGAGTCTCCGCCCTTTGTCTCTTCCACCTGGAAAGTTATTGTGATCTGGTCTCGATTAGCATGAGTCCGGTAGGCAACATTCTTGAAAAGGCCGCTGTCCATAAGGCGCTGGGCTGCGACATCGAGCACGGAGACATCGAACGGCTGTCCAATCTTCAAGGACGAAGTTTCAATCATGTCCTCGGCGGACAGACGCTGGAGCCCTTCGAACTCAATTTTGCCAATCTTGAAGGTCTGTTGGGCAGCCAATTCAGTCGAGCCGCACACCAACAAGATCATAGACAGCAGGGCTAAGTGGGCCGTCAGAAGGCGCAGTCGGACTCTTTCAGAGCGAATATTCAGAAACATAGGAGTTAACCTGCAATTTCCTGCCGGCTGGGTCTGAGCAATCTGAGTGTAGCGCAAGGACTCGTAGGGCGGAAGGGATGAGCGGAAAAAGGTGAATCGAGCAAAAACAAAGCGCGCGCTAGTAATTGAGGTTTGGGGCCAGCTCGGCTGTGAGTCCGCCGGAGCTCGAGAGTTGGAACACATCCAACGAGTGATTCTCCAATCGTTTGGTCCGGGCGCGGCAGAAAGTCCAGCCTCTATAGCAAGAATGCTTGCGGACGAGGGGGTGTTGTTGCGACACCCGGAAGTGCTCGATTGTGATACTCGCTGGCGACAGCAGCTTTCTTTGGAATCCTTGTTTCCGGAACAGCCGAGCTTCTCAACCTTGGCCGAGGCGGCCGACACGATCGAAAAGTTTGACGCCGTGCGCAAGGAATTTGCAGAGTTGGGTGATGAAGTAGGACTAGTGCGTTTGCGTGAACTTGCCTTGAAGTTCAAGCGTGAGCTTCAGCTGTTGACTCGAAGCAAGACTGCTAACGAAGAGAAACGTCTGGACGCGCAAGAGATGGTCCAATGGCTAAATATCTGGCTGCAGAATGCTGACATCTTTGCGGAATGGCTAAGTTTGCGCCGTCGCTCACCTGAGTTCATTTCGCGGTATGGACAGTGATAGAACTGAGTTCCCGCCACTTTCTGGAACTTTCCCGATCATTTATGCGAATACAGAATGATACCGCCCGGTTCGTCACTTAAACGATGAAACCAAGAAGCGATTCTAGTGATAGTGAACTGCTTCGGTCGATGCTTGCCGGAGATGAAGAGGCCCTGGCATTGCTATACCGGCGGCGTCAGGCAGGCATCTATCGATTTGCTCTGCAAATGTGTGGGCTACCCGCTATTGCTGAAGACGTCACGCAGGAGGTTTTTATCTTTCTAATGCGAGAAGGCCAGGCTTTTGATCCCGCTCGCGGTTCGCTCAATGCGTTTCTCCTGGGCGTTGCGCGTAACTACGTGCTGCGACGTCTGCGTGGTGAACAGTTTCTGACTCCAATGGCAGATGATTTTGAGGAAGCCGCTCTTGCAGGACAGCCGGCCGGAGACAGGGGGCCACTAGACGACCTTACGCGCGCGGAAACAATAGAGACGGTGAGAAAGGCAATCTTGAGTCTGCCGGAGAAGTATCGCGAAGTTGTGGTCCTTTGCGAGCTAGAGAATCTGAGTTATGTCGAGGCGGCGGAGGTTCTCGGTGTTGCCATCGGGACGATTCGTTCACGGCTGCATCGGGCTCGTGCACTTCTGCTTGAAAAGTTACGACCAGTAGATGAAGAGAGCACGAGTTCAGCGACCGTGAAGTCAGCGAGGTGTTTCGCATGAACTGTCAAAAGTTTGAAACCGTCGTTGGGGAGTTAGCGCGGGGACGAATGATGGAAATCGATATCCGGCGAGAGGCGCTGGTACACAGTGACGAGTGTTCGCGCTGCGCGTTGCGACTCCGCAACGAAGACATGTTGACCCGCGGCTTGCAGCTGTTAGCGGTAGAAACAGAATCCGCGCAGGCGCCAAGCCAACTCGAGCAGCGGTTACTCGAGGTCTTTCGAGAACGAAGAGCTTTGCAGTCTGTCTCACTGACTGGCGGACGCTGGCGTTACTGGATCAGTGCGGCAGCAGCAGTTTTGTTGATTGTGGGCAGTGGAGTGGCAGTTCGCTGGCAAATTGCAAAGTCTACAGATCAGATACCTCAGGTCGCGATAGAGCGCGGTGAGCAGACAGATCCTGGAAAGCTGCTAAATGGCTCTTTGCCTGACGGGCCCGCGAAAAATGTGAAGCATTCGGCTAACTGGAAGCCGAAAGAACGCGCAAGCAATATTTTGGCGAGCGCTCGCCTTCATCCCGTTCCAAAGAAAATGACCACGCCTGTGGCAAACCACATATCGAAGGAAATCGCGACTGAGTTTATGCCGCTTGGTTACTTGAATGCCGCGAATTTCCAGGACGGAGGGCAGATAGTTCGAGTCGAATTGCCGCGTTCAGCAATGGCCAGTTTTGGACTGCCAGTGAACATGGATCGCTACAACGAAAGAGTCAAAGCAGATGTGTTGCTTGGCGTTGATGGTGTGGCTCACGCAATTAGGTTCATTCAATAGCCAAATGAGACGAAAAGTAATCTAGTTAACCCGGCCTGTGCCGGCTGAAAGGAAAAGGAAGATGAAAAGAATATTCGGGATACTGGTTGGGATTTCTCTTACCGGTTTGGTGGTAGTGAGCGTTGTTGCTCTTGCTCAACAAACGCAACCGGCGCCCGACCGTAACGTCGTCGTCGAAACACAGGTGTTTCAAGGACCAGACGGCCCTCCTCCGCCTGCGGGAGATACGTTTGTTTTTATGTCGTCGGAAGTCAACTTTGAGGGTAAGCCTGTGAAGAACGCTCCTTATTCGGCGCAGGCTGTCACCGAGACAACACAAACACTGGGCGATGGCAATCGCATCGTCAATAAAGTCACGACCTCGCTTTATCGTGATGGCGAAGGGCGCACACGGCGAGACCAGACTCTCAAGCTGCTCGGAGGCGTCGGCGAGGGAAGCGAGCCATTGCAAACAATCTTTATCAACGACCCGGTTGCCGGTGTGAGTTACGCACTCGATAGCCGATCGCGTGTGGCCCACAAGAGCATGCCTTTTCATTTTGAAAGCATGCCGGTGCGAACCAATAGTCCCGACGGTCCGCCACCGCCAGGAGCCGGCGGAGAAAAGTCTGTGAGGGTTGTGGCAGGAACCAGCGAACGCACCTTTTTCAGGACGCAAACGGGTCCGCTGCCTGGTCCGCCGCCACCGGGGGCGCCTGGTCCCGAGGGCGAACAATTCAGTTTGAGAACTGAAGCGGGTGTTGGTACCAACTTCATGTTCGTACGAAAGGACAAAGACCCAAACCACAACGTTGTCAAGGAGTCGCTTGGCAAACAGGTGTTTGAGGGCGTTGAGGCCGAGGGCACACGCACCACCTTCGCGATCCCGGCCGGTGAGATCGGAAACGAAAGGCGAATTGAGGTCGTGAATGAGCGATGGTACTCACCCGAATTGCAGATGGTAGTAATGAGTCGTCACACGGATCCGCGTTTTGGAGAAACAATTTACCGTCTGACCAATATTAGTCGCGACGAACCTGCGAAATCGCTTTTCGAAGTTCCTGCCGGCTATACAGTCAAAGAAGGTATGCCGGGACCGCCAGGAGCAGTGCAGATGAGGGTTCGCAAGCCTGGCAGCCCAGAGTAATCGCGGTTACGGCTCTCCTTTGGTGAGAAAGAAGGCCGGAGCATTTGTCATTGACAAATGCTCCGGCCTTCTCCTGCGCAGACCAGGCTGCTTACAACTATTCCTCTTCTTCCCCACCCCTGATTCGACCTTCAGCACGCGACTGTTCTACGATCTTATGCGCCAGTTGGCCCGGCACGGGATCGTAATGGGAGAATTGCATATGGAAAGAGCCACGTGCTGCCGTGATTGAATTCAGAGTCGATTGGTAGTTGAGCATCTCAGCCATGGGCACCTGAGCTTTTATCACTTGCTGTTTGCCGCTCGTCTCCATTCCCTGTACACGTCCTCGTCGTGAATTCAGATCGCCCATAATGTCGCCGCTGTACTCCTGTGGTGCGGCAATCTCAACATCCATCACGGGCTCGAGAATCGACGGCCTGACCTTTTCCATTGCTGCCCGAAAAGCCTTACGGCCCGCGGCTCTGAACGAATGCTCATCGGAATCAACAGGATGATACGAGCCATCGATCAACTGGACTTTGAAGTCCACTAGCGGATAGCCCGCTATAGCTCCTTGTTTTGCCGCTTCGATGATCCCTTTCTCGATCGCGGGTCGAAACTGTTGTGGGACTGAGCCACCGAAAATCTTGTCTTCGAAAACGAAACCCGAGCCGCGCGGCAGCGGCTCGAATACGACCTTGCAGTCGCCGAATTGACCACGACCGCCCGTCTGTTTTTTATGACGACCCTGAACTTCCGCTCTTTGCGTGATCGTTTCCTTGTATGGAACTTTGGGCGGATGCAGGGCGACCTCAACGCCATAACGTTTCTTGAGCTTCTCGACCACCGTCTCAACGTGAAGCTGTCCCGAGCCAGCCAGCAGGAATTCTTTCGTTTGCGCGTCGCGACTGAAGTGAAGCGCTTGGTCTTCCTCCAGAATCTTATGCAGCGCCACGCTGATTTTCTCCTCGTCCTGTCGCGACTTTGGCTCAATAGCAAAGGCTATCGCTGCCTCGGGATACTCCACCGGATCGTAGACTATCGGCGCCTGCTTATCGCAAAGGGTATCGCCCGTCTGCGTTTCTTTTAGCTTGACGCAGGCAATAATGTCGCCGGCGTGGGCCTCTGGCACCTTGTCGAGCTGTTTGCCCTGCGTCACATGCAGTGCTCCAAGCCGCTCCATAGTTCCTCTCGTAGAATTAAGTGCATTGGCATCAGTTTGCAGGTGCCCGCTGAAGATCTTCATCACGTTGATGCGGCCGGCAAAGGGATCCGCAACTGTGCGGAAGCAATAGGCGGAGAATGGTTCGCTATCGTTGTACTTGCGCGAAAGTTTTTCCGCATCCGAACCCGCATCTACAGCCTTGCCATACTCGGCCTCGTGATGCGCCGGATCAGGCGCGTAGTCGACGAGACCATTCAACAGGGCGCGCAACCCGACCTGGGTGATGCTGGAGACAGCAAACACCGGACAAAGCTTACTTTGCGCTATAGCGTTATTGATGTTTGGCAGAATGTCCGCCTCGTCGAGTGTTCCCTGTTCGAAGTATTTCTCCATTAAGGTGTCGTTGGATTCGGCGACAAGCTCGACCAAACGCTCGCGCGTCTTGTCCACGAAGTCTCGGCCTTCCTTTGGGATGTCGATCTCTTTGGCGTGCCCTTCAGAGTCAAGCTCGTAGGCTTTCATGTGCACAACATCAACGATACCGCGAAAGTCTTTTTCATTACCGATGGGCAGCGTGAAGGGAATGATTGCCCGGCTGAAAGTGTTTTGAGCGCTGGTGAGAGCTTTGCCAAAGTCTGCGTGCTCTTTATCAAGTTTGGTAATCACCATTATGCGGGGAACCATAAACTCATTGGCATAGGCCCAGGTCTTTTCCGTTTGCACTTCGACGCCCTTTACGGCGTCGACCACAACGATAGCGCAGTCGGCCACGCGCAGCGCAGGTCGCGCATGGGAAACAAATGCTGCGTATCCCGGTGAATCAATAAAATTCAGTTTTGTATCGCGATGATCTAAATGCGCTAATGCAGTATTAAGAGTGATTTTTCTAGCTATGGAATCTTCATCATGATCTGTAACCGTGGTGCCCTCATCGACTTTACCCCAACGCGGTGTTGTTCCGGCGACGTAGAGAAGTGAACTGATCAACTGCGTCTTCCCTGCGTCGCCATGTCCAATGACAGCGAAGTTACGGATCGCTTCAGTCGGATAGACTTTCATAACTGTGATTCCTTTCAGACATGCGAATTTCGGCGAAGGATACCCATCCGCGTCGATACAACTTTTTCGTGGTTTGGCAGGATGTGTTCCGTGATTTACCTAGTAATTTATCTGACGGCGAAGGTCAAAGGCAAGTTGACCAATGGCCCTTCACGCAATGAAATAGACAACAAGTGATTCTCCCAATTCAAGGCCACCTTTCGGAGTAGTTGTCGCATCTGAACGACTGGAAACATTTGGTAAGTTCTGGAGATGTAACAGTCATGTACTACAGGAAATTAGTGTCTCTGGCAGCGGCATTTTTCGTTGCTATTTCGTTGATCTCAGCTGTCGCCGCGAAGTCATCAAGCAATGATAACGGGCAGAGAAGGTCCCAGGTAATGGAGCCTTTGAATATTGCAGTTTTGATACAGGACGATCTCGTGTCACAGGTTAGTAATGAAATTGGCGTCACTCGTGATTTCATTCAATCTTTGCCAAAGGGATCGCGCGTGATGGTTGGCTACATAACTTCGGGCTCGCTGCAAGTGCGCCAGCCGTTTACCAGCGATCTTGATCAAGCCGGCAGATCGCTGCGCATCCCCACGGCAAGCACTGCTAGCTCAGCATTCAATCCCTATGTTGAAGTGATAGAAGCGCTGCGGGAATTCAAGGGCGAATGGAACAACCCAAACGCCGTCTTGCTAGTCTCTGATGGTTTAGATGTTTCGCGTGGCTTCGACTCAACCGCCGCCGGTCATACAGTGGATCTGGACCGTGCGATTGCCGAAGCGAACAAACGTCGTGTGGCGATCTTTAGTTTTTATGCGCCCTCGGTGGGTTTGACGAGTCGCAGCCGGCTGGCTGCGAGTTACGGGCAGAGCTCTCTTAATCGGTTGTCCGACGACACGGGAGGAAAGGCTTTCTTCCAGGGGACGAATGGATTTGTAACCTTTGACTCCTACTTCGCGCGATTGAAACAGACATTGAACCAGCAGTTTGCGCGAGCCTATTGAGGCTTAACAAGTAACGGACCCATAATGACGCCGTCGAGAGATATATGCTCTCGGCGGCGTTTATGCTGCAACCAATTGACAGGCACCACCGGGGCGCCAGAAAACTTGGCGGCGGGAAAGGGCGGTGTTAAAGTTGCAGCATCCGGATTACCTGCCGGTGGTTTTGGTCCAATGATGGCTCACGCTTCATAGACAAAAAAGTGCGTGAATATTGTCTCATCGTCGAAGGAGCATATCTTTCCGAAAGTGAGGCCGAGCACGCCTTGCGCGACCCCTTCATCGAGGATTGGGTTGAACAAAAAGGCCGATTTCGGATCCACAACATGGACGAGATACAGATTTCGCCGGGCGTGACGTTGGGTTCTCTCGGCGTTGTCATGCTCGACGAACGTGTCTTTGAAATCGCGAGCACTGACCCCGAACATCCTTTGACCGAGCACAAAGCGAAGGGAGTTGCCGAAGCTCTTCGTCGCCAGGATATGTTCGACGAAGTCCGTACCGAGCCCAGAGGCGACGAGTAGGATCGATGGCAGTGGAAGCTGAGGAATTTTTGGATGGGCGAGTGCTTGTTGTCGTAGGGGACATCACACAACAAAAAGTGACAGCCATAGTAAACGCTGCTAATTCGACCCTGCGAGGGGGCGGGGGTGTCGATGGTGCGATTCACCGAGTTGGTGGTCCGCAGATTTTGAGTGAGTGCGAGCAAATTCGGAAGACAACCTACCCCAAAGGGTTACCTACCGGCGAAGCCGCGATCACGACCGGCGGTGATTTACCGGCGCAATATGTGATCCATACTGTTGGACCGATCTATGGCGAGAACAGAGGAAGTGAAGCGGACTTGTTGGCTGCTTGTTACCGAAATTCCCTGCTGCTTGCTTCCCAACACCGGATTGATTCGATTGCGTTTCCCTCAATATCGACCGGCGCGTACGGATATCCCCGCCATGAAGCTGCGGCAATTTCCTCGCAAGCAATCAAGAAATTTCTTTCTGCCGATCAGGTTATTAAGGAAGTGCGGCTCATATTTTTTCAACAGAGCGACGCGGGCGCGTTTCTGAAGAATCAGAAATTCGGGTAGACTCTTCCGCTTTATTACGGACGCAAATTGCCCAAACATAATTACCAGAATTTATTGTAGTCATTATTACTTGAGCCGAAGGACTTCAGACCAAGATATGACGCAGGACCGACTGGTGTGGATGGAAATGAGAAAGAACTAATATGAGAGAGACGAATGATCGAAACTATCGAAATCTTTAAGAACTCAACAGACAATCAAAACATTTTGCCAGCGCCATTGAAACCGCTGGAACGCCTGGCTTGGAACTATTGGTGGAGTTGGGCGCCCGATGGGCCCAGTATTTTTCGCGATCTCGATCCGAACATCTGGGAAGACTGTGAACAAAATCCGCGACAGCTACTTGCCCGAACTTCTGCTTTTCGTTTGGCCCAGCTTGCCACCGATCCGCTGTACGTCGAGCGGGTGCGCCGGCTGAGCGATGCTTTTGAAACGTATATTGCACCAGCATCCACTTCGCCAGGCTCTCCGGAGGCGAAGGTCATCACTCCCGAGCATCCGGTGGCTTATTTTTGCGCCGAGTTTGGTGTGCACAATTCATTACCGCTTTACTCAGGCGGGCTGGGCATTCTCGCGGGGGACCATCTCAAGTCGGCCAGCGATCTTGGTTTGCCGTTGCTCGGCGTAGGCTTGCTTTATCGCTATGGATATTTTCGCCAAAGTTTGCGGAAGGATAGCTGGCAGGAAGAATACTACGGTGAGACGCACCCTACTGAACTGCCGATTCATTTAATCAGGAATGGGAACGGCACGACGCTACAGATCGCGATCACAATCCGCGGGCGTGAGGTGCTGGCTCAAGTTTGGCGAGCGGACGTTGGACGTGTCCCACTCTATCTCCTGGATACCAACATTGCAGAGAATGCTGAAACTGACCGTTGGGTGACGGGCCATCTTTATGGTGGCGATCGTGAAACGCGTATTGTGCAGGAAATGTTACTCGGTATTGGCGGCGTGAGACTTCTGCGTAAGCTCGGCATCGACCCGCACGTGTTTCACTTGAACGAAGGACATTCGGCGTTTCTCACTCTCGAGCTGGCCCGCGAACTAATTCAATCAGAGCGACGCAGTTTTAGTGAAGCTGCAAGCGTTGTGCGTGAGCGTTGTGTCTTCACCACGCATACTCCAGTGGCGGCCGGAAATGACGAATTCGATCCGACTCTTGTTACCAGCTGCTTCGGTACAGACTACAACCGAGAGCTTGGTCTTAGCCAGCAGGAGTTTCTTGCGCTGGGCCGCGTTGATCCCAATAACAACGATGAGCGGTACGGTTTGACTCCGCTGGCGATTCGGATGTGTCGTTCCACAAATGGAGTCAGTCGTAAACATGCTGAGGTGTCGCGGGCACTTTGGCAGAAACTTTGGCCGGGGAAAAAGCTCGCAGAGATTCCCATCACCCACGTAACGAATGGGGTTCATGCGCCGACATGGATTGCTCCGCTGCTGCGCGCACTCTACGAGAAGCACATTGGCAAAGACTGGGAGACTCAACTGCGGGATCGCGCCCTCTGGGAAAAAGGCGTCGCCCGAATTTCGGACGAAGATCTCTGGGAGGCGCATTCACTTCTGAAACAGTATCTCGTGGCTTTCATTCGCCACCGGTCGTTTCGATCGCGGCAGGTTGCGAGCGAAGATGCCTACTACACCGAAGAAGCCCGCACGATCTTTGACCCCGCCGCACTTACGATCGGGTTTGCGCGCCGCGTTGCCGGCTACAAACGTTGGGACTTATTGCTTACTGACCCGGAACGTTTACTGCGACTCATCAATGACGAGAAGCGACCTGTCCAGTTTGTTTTTGCCGGGAAGGCACACCCTCAGGACGAAGGTTCGAAACGCATTCTGCAACAGCTTGGTCGTTGGAAATATGATGCCCGGGTGCGCCAACGGGCCGTGTTTCTCCAGGATTACGATCAGGAGATCGCGCGACATTTGGTCCAGTCCGTGGACGTTTGGCTGAACGTGCCTCGCCGTCCCCTTGAAGCGTCGGGAACCAGCGGAGAAAAGGTTGCCATAAACGGTGGTCTGAATCTTTCGATACTCGATGGCTGGTGGCTGGAGGGCTATGATGGCACTAACGGCTTCGCTATTGGCGACCAGCTTGCCAACGCTGATGTTGCGGGTGTCGATGCGAGCGACGCCGAATCACTTTACCGGGTCCTTGAAGAAGAGGTCATTCCGCTTTACTACGACCAGGCCCCTGACGGTCTACCGCACAATTGGATTACTATGATGAAGCGAGCAGTGCAGACGCTCGTACCCGCCTATAACAGCGATAGAATGGTTGAAGAGTATGCTCGCAATATTTATCTGTGAGATCTTCTGAGCGGTACCGATCCGCCGGCGCAAACTGCAGTCACCCCAGAGGGTGTGAGCCGGCCGAATCTTTTATTCTGAGTGGTTTCCTTTGCAGCCCTGACTCCCCGGGAACTGCCCGCTCATAATCCGGTGTTATGTTAAACTACGCACCCCAGAGGCGCCTCGGATTGGGATGTAAACAACTTGAGTCAGCTCGTGCCCGCCGACTCCTATCCTGATTGATGTTTTGTTAAGCCCCGAATGAAACACTGCACTATCTGCAAAGTCAAATACGACGACAGCGTGAGCTTTTGCCCAGTTGACGGCGAGGTGTTGGAAGACGATCCGTCATCGATCGTGGACACCGTCCTCGATGGCCAATACCAAATAGAAGCATTGTTGGGCAAGGGTGGAATGGGTGCAGTGTATAGCGCGCGCCATATCTTGTTGGGTGATCGCGTAGCCATAAAAATCCTTCCGCCTGAAGTGCGCACCAATGCAGAGTGGCTTCGACGTTTTCGACGCGAAGGCCAGGCTGCCAGACGTTTTCGTCATCCCAATGCGGTGACAGTTTATGACCTGCGCACTGCCGCTGACGGCACCATCTATATGGTGATGGAATACGTCGAGGGGCATACTCTTGATGCCGAGATTAAGAAGCGTGGGCGGTTCACGGCCCCGGAAGCGCTCGAGACGCTTGAGCCAATCCTGAGCGTTCTTGACACGGCCCATGCAATGGGCGTTGTTCATCGCGACTTGAAGCCCGAGAACATTATGATCGGAAAGCCTGCGGGCAACGGGCAGCGAGTCATTAAGTTGCTGGATCTCGGTATTGCCAAGATGCGAGAAATTGCCGGCGTCGATACTGGAGGCAACACGGCCCTGACGATGGCCGGACAGGTCCTCGGCACTCCTTACTACATGTCGCCTGAACAATGGGGCGAAATTCCGCGCGACCAAAATCTGGAAATTGATGGCCGCGCCGATATTTATAGTCTTGGGCTGGTCTTCTACGAAATGATCGCCGGGCGGCGTTGTTACGCGGGCATGACGTTGCACGAGTTGAGAAGAGAGCACGTCTCAACTACCCCGCGACCTTTGCACGAAATTGTGCCAGATGTGCCCCGTGGGTTCAGCGCCGCACTTGTCCGCGCCATTTCGAAAGATCGCGACGACAGACAATCGACTGCGAGTGTGTTTTGTTCCGAACTCCGAACTGGATTGGGCTCTTCAACGGCTGATTTCCAATCTGGCAACAGTGGCGCTCAAGCAGAATCTCTCGCGGAGACAATGGCAGTTTCTGGAGGTTTGGAAACCAATTCGGATGTTAACGCTCCAACGATCATCACGCTGAACCCAGCTGCGACCTCCGCACCCGCGGTTGAACGAGGCAGTGCGGTGCGAACTCATGGGGAGGCGTCCCGGCAGCAACCTGTTTTCGATCAGGCCAGTGCTATGTCTGCCACAACAATGGCGGAATCAGGCGACGTCGCTTCGATCTTAACGATTCCCCAGGACCGGGCTTCCCAGCGCGATAGTCGAGTGGGCGTGGTTTTGCCCAAACCTCCGGTGGCGGTTCCAGCGGCGCGTGGCAAGTCAGGCTTGTTAATTGGAGCGGTCGTAGCAGTTATTCTTTTCGCGGTTGTCGGAGTCGGAGCGTTCCTCGTTTACAAGTGGTCGAAAGCCAAACCGGTAGGGACGGGAACTGATGTTAGTTCTTCAGCAGCAGGAGCAGTTGCTCCACGAGAGATTAGTCGTTATTGGCTCGAACTCGAGAAACCATCCGCGAAAGTAGCCGGTCTTGTACCGATCGCTTCCGGTCAGTCTCTCAAGTTACACTTTGTTTTTAGCGAAGATGGTTATGTCTACTTGGTTGGTCCTGGCGTAAACAATAGTCCGACTCCCTTCCTTACTGCGAAGCCTCCAGAGGGGTCTGGTCTCACGAGTAATCAGGCGACGCAGGGTGCCGATTTTAGTTTTCCAAGTGGGGAGGGTAATTGGCTGACGCTTGATAAGAAGTCTGGAGCCGAGGACTATACGGTCATTTTTTCGAAGACCCCGTTAACGACTCCGGCCTTCTTCGCTGCGCCGGCTACACCCGAGCATGCGCTAACGTCGGCGCAGCAGCAGGAATTCACGCAGTTTATGGCCAAATACAAGGAAAAGCCGCCGAAAACGGAACTCGATGAATCGAATAGCCGGGCTCCATTTGTCAGTGTCAAAGTATTACCGGACCAGGTTGGCAATCCGATCGTTTTTGACATTCGTATTCAGCATAATTAGCCCGTGGGGGAATTGATTGATTAAGGAGATATGAATGAGATTGAGTATTCTTCTTTTCGCGTTGCTATGTGTCTTTGCTGCGGTTATCGCCGCGGTACCGCTCGCGCATCAGGACCAGGAGGATGTCCGCGGGGCGTTTCTAACCTCGCGACCCAAGGAGAAGCCTGAGACTCCCAGTACCAAGCCGGACAGGAGAAGCCCAAGGGCAGCTCCAGCGCCAACACCCAGGGGATCTCCTACGGCAGATCCTAATCGCCTAAACACAAAGCCAAAAGACGATACAAAGCCGACAGTCAATACGCGACGCATCGGACTTGGACTGACATTGTTCAGCCGAGATTCAAATGGTCTTGCGACGCGGGTGGATCCAACACATGTATTTCACAAGGGCGATCGAGTTCGAGTGCTGTTGGAGACCAATACCGATGGCTATCTCTATATCTTCAACACTACTGACAATGGGTTGCCGGTGATGCTCTACCCCAATCCCGAATTAGATAAGGCGGGGAACTATATCCGGTCACACGTGCCCTTCGAAATTCCGTCGAGCGAGGCAGCTGAGGAACGACTGCGGTGGTTCGTATTCGACGAGCAAGGTGGTGATGAACGACTGTATTTCGTCTTCTTGCGTGAACCACTGGCTGGCGTGCCTTTTGAAGATGACCTTATCCGCTATTGTCGCGACGCGAAACCTGCGTGTCCCTTGCATCCCGCGGCAGAAGTGTGGAACCGGGTTAAAAGCCAGTTGGACCAACCGCTGCAGATCGACAAGTCGGAACGCTATGGGAAAGCTCAGACGGATTCCGAACACGAGGCGACTACACGAGGTATTGGTCTCGCAAAAGATGACCCGCCGCCGTCGCTGATCTTGATGGCTTCATCGACCAGTTCGATCCTTGTTACCAGGTTGGATTTGGTCCATCAATGAATGAAATAGAGGAAACACACTCCAGCTAATTTCTTGTTTCAGATCGCGACCTTGAAAGAGGGTAGAAAAATGAGCTCCTCAATAGTCAAATCAGTTGTTTTGCTAATAGGTGCAATCCTTGTGATCGGTTCCTTCAGGTTGGTGTCCGAGGCAAATACGCCCCCCGAGCCAACATCCCCCGTATTGCAGCAAACAGATCAAGCCGGCGCCGCGCTGCAACAGGGGCGGCGACTTCTGAAGCGTGGGCACACCGATCAGGCGCTGATTCAGCTGCAAACAGCCCTGAATCTTTATACGGCTGCGAAGAACAATAGTGGTATGGCAGCTGCTCAGAATGAACTGGGGGATCTTTATCTGCGACAGGGTCAGTACCAGGTAGCCATCGATCACTATCAAAAAGCGCTCGACGGTTTTATGGCAGCAGCCGCAAAACCGGACGTCGTAAACGCAGCGGTTGGCCTCGCAGATGATGGGTTCAATGCCAATTTGATGCTTGCAAAGATAGGCGACGTAAATTTTCGTCTCGGACGGATACCGGAAGCAACAGCGGCTTACGGGAGAATGGTGGTAAAAAAGCCGGAAAGCGCTACGGCTAAAGTAAGTCGAAGGATTGGTCTTGGCTCGATCCTGACCGGTGGCTCAGCAAAGAATGTTTCAGTTGGCGCTCCCACCAGTGCGCTTACTGTTGCTATGGAAGCGAAGAAAGAACTCGACGAGTATCGAATCTCGATTGTCTATGCCAGTTATGAACTGGGTATGGGACGGATTGCCTATGTTGGCGGTGATCTGGAGACGGCGAAGAAACATTTTCAGCTCGCACTTGATTCGGCCGGAAGTAGCATCGCCGGTCTTGCGAAGCTTGGGCAAACTCGTCGGTTTCGCGCGGCCGCTCGGACCAGTCTGGGTGATGTCGCTCTGCGTCAAGGCAAGCTAAAGGACGCCAGCAAGTTTTACACCGACGCGGCAAAAGGAGCGCAGGACGATAAACGGCTGGATCTCATGTGGCCAGCGCAACGAGGCCTGGGGCGCAGCCTCTGGTTGCAAGCTGCGCAGGAGAAGGATCCAAAAAAGGCAACGTCACTCAGGGAAGCAGGCGTCGGTAACTACCGGGATTCGATCGGAACGATCGAGACATTGAGAGAAGGTAGTTTACGCGCAGATGAGGCACGGACAACCTTCTTGTCGACAACCAAGGATGTCTTTGACGAAGCAGCGAGTGCATATGCTGAGCTCGCTTTGCTAACCGCCCCTTCAGCAGGCACGTCTCTCGATGGCAAGGCCCTCGAGTATGCCGCGGAAGGTTTCAAAATTACGGAGCAGTCACGCGCTCGCTCGCTTCTGGATTTGCTGAGCGAAACGAATGCTGCGATTACTGAGGGTGTCCCCACTGAATTATTGAAACGGAAACAGGAAAACCTCGATCACCAACAGGAGATTGCCGAGATATTGACGGGTATCAATATTTCCAGCGATGAACCCAAGAAGAAACCCGCTGAACTCGATGCTGACCTCGAGAAACTCCAGACTGAATTCGAAGAGATAGAGAACCAGATCCGCACCGCGAGTCCGCGTTATGCCTCTCTCACTTCAAATCAACCTCTAACTCTATCGGACGTGCAGCAGAAGGTACTCGACGACCAAACGGTCTTGCTTGAATATGCGCTCCAGGCGAATGGATCATACCTATGGGTTGCCAGTCGGAGTGGAGTGAATCTGTACAAACTTCCCGCACGACCTGATCTCGAGAAATTAGCCACCGATCTGCGCACTCAGTTGATTCCCTCTAAACTTCAGCGGCGAATTGTTGGCATCGATGTAGTTGCTGCACAACCTGAGCGTGGTCTGGGAATCGCATCTTCGGCGCCCGAAGATGCCGCCGCGTTTGTGGCCGCAGCAAATGCGCTTTACAAAGCGGCGATCGAACCGGCTGTGGGGGCTTTTGGAGAAAAACGCTTACTGGTGGTGGCAGATGGTGCTTTGAACTACGTACCCTTCGAGGTGCTGCTCAAATCTTCCCAGGGCGGTGATTTCTCCTCGCTGGGCTATCTCATCAAGTCAAACGAGATAATTTACGCTCCTTCGGCATCCGTCGTGGCCGGCATCAGACAACAGCGTGGCAAGTCGTCAGGTCGTTCCATGCTGATCGTTGCTGACCCTGTATTCAACTCCAACGACGCCCGGGCCCGAAACACTACACCCAGCACAATGGCAAATGCCTCGGAGGTTCGCGGCCTGGGAATCCAAAGTGCCCTAACAGACGTAGCGGGACAAGGAGCAGTCACTTCGGCCCAGTCTACGAAGATGGAGGGATTGCCGCTGGCGCGTCTGACCGGGACACGGATAGAAGCGGAGCAGATCTCTAAGCTCGCGAAGTCAGCAGGAGGACAAGCCGACCTCTGGCTAGATCTGGATGCTAGCGAAGATAATCTGGATTCACGCGACATAGGGAAGTATCGCGTCGTGCATATTGCCACGCACGGTCTATTGAATGCCGAACGACCCCAGTTTACAGGTATTGTGCTTTCTCTGGTGGGCAACAAGAACCAGGACGGGTTCTTACGTACCGACGAAATTTTCAATCTTCGTCTCGGTTCCCCCCTGGTGATGCTCTCCGCCTGCGAGACGGGGCTGGGCAAAGAAAAACGCGGTGAAGGGGTAATGGGGCTTACGCGCGCCTTCATGTACGCCGGCGCTCCCACGGTTGGCGTCACGCTTTGGTCGGTTGCTGATAAATCGACTGCCGACCTCATGACCGACTTCTACCGGCGACTGCTTGCTGCGGACGACACCTCACCCTCGGGCGCCCTGCGGCAGGCCCAGCTGACGATGATCACGGCCAAGAAATACAGCGCCCCGTTCTACTGGGCGCCATTTGTGCTCGTCGGTGACTGGCGGTAGGCGTCTTGGGAATAAACTCGGCTCAAGTCATCTCAAGCGGGCTTGGACATGAAGGTCACAGGCGATTTGTGACTATGCCAAGCCCGCTGCAAAAGCTAGCGTTTGGTAACTGCCCTCTCAGTGCTGTAGCTACTGGCCGGCGGTAATCGTGAAGGTCGCCGCCGGTACTCTGCTCTTCAGATCGTAGCTTTCAATCGACAAGTCGGCGAAGCGTTGACCTTGCAGACGGGTTACGACGTGAAAAGGCAGCATCATGCAATCCGCCCGGCGATAGTCGCTGCGTTGCTCCTCAATGACCACGTTACTGTTATAGCGCGTAACGATCTTGTCGATCAGAAATGTTTGCTGGTTAATCCAGTAGCGCACTGTGTCCTGGGGGTTGAACTTCACTTCCACTACGTAATCATTGCCTTCATCTTTCTGGCGCGCTGTTACAAGTTGACCCTCGATGGCGCGATTGAGAGTGTCGAAGCCCATCATCGCCCAGTGGCGCGAAGCCGCGGTCTCACTTACTCGAAACTCGTTGCCAAAAATCATTCCGCCACCTTGTGTGCCAGTAAAGACAAGATAAGTGCGGCCGGGAAGCGACGCCGTGGGGGCCACATCGAGGCGTCGCCGCATCTGCTTATCCTGGTAATCCGTGATCTGAAGCTTAATTTCAGCCATAGCGCCCAGAGGATTCGCATCTATTCCGCCAAACGCTGCCGCATTCACAAAACCGCTAGCCTGCACCGTAACATTTTGCACGCTGGCATAATCGGCGCCTCCATGAGCGATACGGGTGACACTTAAAATCTCGCGGCCTGTAAATTCAGCCGCTGCGTTATGGATGGTGGTCGCGGTTATGCTTAGCGCCACGGCCGACAAGCAACACGCAAACAGCAAGATCCTTCTTCGGGTTAAGTTTCGTAACATGATTGAATTGTTCCTCCTATTGTCTTTTGTGAGCCCAGACTGCTGCTCCCGGAGCAACGGTCAGGGCAGGTTATGAGAGAAGTGCAAAAAACAGATGCCTTTATGAATTACGTTTTAGCACGCGATTCACCTGTCTTTATCCGATGTCCTGAGTGCGCAAGGCAATGCCGGTCGAGCCGAGGAAGACGAAGATCATCGTCAAGAGCACGCCGAGATTGGTCCAATGTCCTCCCCACGGATGTAAGAAATCAACAAAGCCGCTCAGGTCGTCGGGAATCTTTGTTGCCTTCGCTACTTCCGGGGCGGGCCCAGGCTTTGGCGCCGTGGGCTTCGCCGGGGACTCTCCTTTCATCAGAGCCTTCTGATATTGTTCAGTGTCGTTTTCGAAATCGCTGGACCGTTTCTCGGCGTCAGCCTTGTACTCGTTGATTCGTTGCTGAGTATCCTGAATGTTTGCATCGTTCTCATGCTCAATCTGCTTGTAGAGTCCGCGCCCTTCGTTCTTACCGGCGGGCTCGGCATTTTCATCCTTGCCACGCAGAACGTCCAGACCCGACAGACGCTTCATCTCGTCAAATGACCACGTTGCAGGCATCACAACACCCGCCAGTCTGGAAATTCCAACCGGTACGCCGACAAGTCCCGAGAAGAGGATCTGTGGAATCAAGATGAGCGGTACGAGACTAGTGGCCATTTCTGAAGTTTTCACTACTGCCGAGATAAACAGACCAAGAGCAATGCCAACCATACCGGTCAGGATCATCACCAACAGTTGGGGAAGACCGCCAAACTTACCAGGCACTTTCATCAGCGTCGTAACATCCAGCAGCTTCAGAGTGCCGAAGAGCAGGATGCACTGGAAGCTGACGATCATCAGCAGTACAAAAAGTTTTGAACCGACGTATGGCAACAAGCGCAGATTTACCATGCGCTCTCGGTTGTAAACAGCTCTCTCCCTGATGACCTCTCTCGCAGCCACGGATGTCCCAAACCAAAGAGCGACCAGCGCCAGAATAAAATAAGGAAAGTCCCGTTGAGCATTGGCGCCAACTACCAGGTAAGTGAGCAGCGCGATGATTGGCGCCTGGGCAAAAAGAATCAGCAGGTTAAACTTGTCCCGCGCCAACACTCCCATATAGCGCCGGGAGAGCGTGGCCCACTGGCGTAGAAGATCGCCCAGGGTTGTGCGTCTCTTTGCCGGCGCGGCCTGTCGTGGACTACTCGAAACCTCCGATAGTGGCTTCGTAATGTTAACCTCATACTGATCGGTTCCCATGAAGCGACGTTTCCATTCCTCGGCCACTTCATCGGCGACTTGCTCACGGAACAGGGCAGCATTCGTTTTTGCCAGTCGTTCGTCAATCGGCGCTTCCAGCTTGTCGTAAAGATCTTTGAAGCTTTCGGCTCCCACGTGAAGGAGGGCTTCATCAGGCCTGCCATAAAAGACCAGTTTGCCGCGCATCAGCAGGACTATCTTGTCAAAGAGCTTGACGTTCTCCATCGCATGGGTGGTCAAAATAACAGTCCGGCCCGACTCAGCTATCTGCCGGAAAAGCTTCATCACCTTCTCTTCAGTGGCGGGATCGAGACCGGAGGTCGGCTCGTCAAGAAAGATAATCGATGGTTTGGTAATCAACTCGACGGCAATGGAGACGCGCTTGCGCTGACCTCCGGAGAGCTGCGAGATGGGAACGTCGCGACGCTCGGAGAGTCCGGTTACATCCATCACCTCATTAACGATCTGAGTGATTTCCTTGACCGAGATGTCACGCGAGAGCCGCAGTCGCGCTACATAATAGAGTGTGCGATAGACGGTCAACTCGCGGTGAATAATGTCGTCTTGGGGAACATAGCCGATTGATAGCTTGAGCGACTCGAGGTGCTGATACAAATCCAGATTGTTGACTAACACCTGACCACTGGAAGCCGGGCGCATTCCGTTGAGCGAGTCCATCAAGGTCGACTTGCCCGCGCCCGACGGACCAAGCAATCCGACAAACTCATTCGGCTGAATACTCAAATAGACTTCGTCCAGCAGCCTGACCTTGCCGGGTCCCGAGCGGTTTGGCACTTCCTTTGTGACCTGGAAAACGTCGATGCGGGTTTTGGCCCTCGTATCGAAAACAGCAGCACCGTGTTGGGAGTCAACCTTTAAAACAAAAGGACCGATCTGAATGACGTCCTGCGGTTGGATAATTTTACGACCGGTGATTCGTGCACCATTGACGTAGGTGCCATTGGTCGAGTTGAGATCCTCAATCTGCAGACCTGCGGTTGTTATGGCAACGGAAGCATGGCGGTTTGATATCAGTAGGCCGTCAAGACGAATATCGCATTCTTCACCCCGACCAATGATAAGTTGGGCCGAACTGCCGAATGGTTGCTGAACGAAGGTCCCGGCATCCAGGCCGCCGGTAATCTGCAGCGGACTTTCTGAGCGAAGCACCATTGTGGCCAGCTTGCTGGAAGGTGCGGGCGGTTTTTGTGCCAGACGTCCGGAGGCAGTACCGACGTACTGTGCAGGTTGATTCGCTGTATCTCGCTCCGGGTGTGCAGGATTGAGAAACCGAAGCGTAGGTCCTCCCGGACCGAGTTCAATTCGGTCGTCGTTTTGGAGAACCTCCGGCGTGACAATGCGGCGGCCGTTGAGGAGAGTGCCGTTGAAGCTGCCGAGATCGACCAGTATGTAACTTCCATCGCGTCGTTGGATTTCTGCATGACGACGTGAAACCACTGCTGCGGCTGCATCGATTGCTCCTTCCAATCCAGGCTCTCGGCCGAAGCGAGTGACCTCTTTGCTGAGCTCGATCCTCTGCAGTCGTCCCGTTCCCGCACCAGACAGTTCGACGAATACCGGTTCCGCTGGATGGCTTTGCGCTGCTTGAGGGGGGTGTACCGTTGGACTCAGAGCGGGTGCCGGCGCTGATTGAAGGGCATGTAGAGGTGGGTCGACTAAGGTTTCCTGGGCAACTCCGCTATCAGTCCTTGTGATCACGAGGACCGGACCACCTGTCCCAAATTGCACCCGCGAATGCAAGCGTACTTCGGTGGGCTCCATGATTATGCGCCCGTCGACAAGGGTGCCGTAGGTGGAGCCGCTGTCCGCCACTAACCAGCGGTCATTCTTTAATTGAAATTGGGCGTGTTGCCGGGAGACCGTCGGCCACTGTTTCTGATCAAAAACGATCTGGCAGGTCGCCGGGTTTCGGCCGACCGACACAATTGGGCCGCTATAACTTCTCTCGTTTTGTAGTTGCCCGTTGCTTTCTTCGGCGAAAGTAATTTGCATCAGACTTCGTCCAGGTCTCTTTCAAAGTCTTTCCGGTCAGGCGTTCATTACGCAGATTATCTTGCTCTATCGTTCTGAGTGTCTAGATTTTGGTGGACTAATTTGCTGGAGAGAAGCAGTGCTACAACCACTCCAACCTACCAGCAGCTAGCGGACTCGAGAGTTCCTTGCTGAGCGCGTTGCCAGGATTGAAGAACTTAAGTTAAGAAATCGTCCTCGAATATTGCGGCTGAAAGACCGAATCTTCTACCTTGAAGACAGTGAAAGTTGCTTTCAAACTCTGGTGAACTGTCGTACGACGGCTACAGAGTAGGCTCGACACGTGATGCTGTCAACGCAGTCTCATACCTCCGGAGTATCAGGCGTAGTTTGCTGACAGATCGGTAGCCGACCTTTTGGACGAACTTCCACCGGCATCCGCCGCGGCGGACGATGCGTTGCAATTTGGCGCTCCGCTCGGCCCAGCTATCTTCAATCTCGTAAAAAACAGTGGCCCTCCACCGAAAGGGGACGTCTATGCTCATTGGTTGACTGAAAATAGCTGGACCGCGCTTCAGCGGACGTCAGGGTCACAGCAGTTTTACTTTGGGCCTCCTCACTCTCTTCCTCCAAACCCGAGCAAACAGGGTTGTCATTCCTAATCCAAACAAGGTCATAGTAGCGGGCTCTGGAATCGTGGTACCCGAGCCATCGACCACGAAATTGTCGATTCTGTTGTTTCCCGTTGCCGTCGTTGCTCCATTGAAGACAATGCGAAATGCTGCATTTGGGTTGTTGTTCAAACCGGTGATGCTCCCCAAATCAAAGACTACCGGCACAGATCCAAAGGCGACAGGTGGAGCAAAGGTTGACCCAAAGTCGACGAACGTTACGCCGTCTAGGCTATATTGGAACTGGTTACTATTGAATCCCGTTGAGGTTCCCTGTATGGCAAAGCTGACAATAATGTTCGCGAAACCGAAGGTACCGGCGAGAACCGTAATGTTGCGGCCATTATTGGAATTACTCGACCCGCTTTGAAGCGAGAGTGCCTGTCCTGCCGGATCTCCGAGTCGAGCGTTGTTGGTCGTACCGGCAGCAAAGCCGACATTGGCGGGGTTGAAGTTACTAGACATTGTTCCGGCACCATGATCGACAATCAAGTCGGAGTCATTGAAACTCCAGATTGCTATCGGGTCGGCAAGTGCCGCTTTGGTTGGCAACAACAGAACTAAAACGGCAAGCATGAGGTTCAACTGCATACGTCGGGTGAGACGTCGTTTCGGTCGATTAAACATACACTTTCTCCTTAAGATGAGGATTTGGATCTACTTCTGGCCACGGTTGAGAAAGCAGGAGATCTTTTTGTTAAGAGACTCGTGAGGCCTATTGGCAGCCCGGCTCTGAGGTCAGCCAAAGCTTTCTCGGTAGCGCAGGCACAATATGCCGTTTGAGTTTATCCGTCAATAGGAAAGCTTCCGCCTCAAGCTAAGGCCGAAAAGACCGTTGGATTGGTGGGTAAAACGAGCCGGGGGGCCTCCTTGTTTGTCCTGTTACTTTCCCTAAGCTAATATCGGATCGGCTCAACAGAAGGAATCGACGCAAATGCGGAATAAGTTTCTGAGAATGGACGATAAAGAGGTATTGGAGGATCTCATGAGCAGTTCCCAGAACCGGCCTGTCATTATTTTTAAGCACAGCACCTCCTGCTCGATTAGCGCAGCCGCTTATCGTGAGATGGAACACGTGGATGCCGATGTCCGCCTGGTGGAAGTGCAGAGTGCGCGAGAGGTGTCGCGCGAAATTGCGAACCGCACTGGTGTACGGCACGAGTCGCCTCAAGTGATTGTTTTGCGTAACGGGAAAGCCGTCTGGAATGCCTCGCACTTCGATGTGACTGCCAAGGCAGTGGCGGAGGCGGTGCAGGTGCACAGTTAATTATTGAAGCGATGACGACTGAACCTGTACAACTGCGTGGACCCGCGATTGAGCCGAGGGAAATCAAGCATGAGGACGATTCCACGCTGCGGATTACCTGGACGGACGATTGTGAGTGCCGCTACCGGGCAGCCGACTTGCGACGTGCCTGCCCCTGTGCACAATGCGTAAACGAATGGACTGGAGAACGGATGCTGAAACCGGATGCGATCGCTGAGGATCTTGAAATCAAGGATTTGACTATCGTTGGGCGTTACGCTCTGAATTTTCGCTGGAGCGATGGTCATGAGACGGGGATTTATAGCTTCCGCTACTTGCGTGAGCTTTGTGATAAGGCGCGCGAGTAGTCGCTGCCAGCAAACAGAAACTAACAATAGAATAGGATTTACATGAACGAACGCGATTTTTTTAATGAAAAAGAAGAAGTGAAAAAGGCTACTTACAGCTGTCCTCATTGTCGGGAGCGCTCCGAGTACGACGTACGGTGGTTGAAGCGAACAAGGAAACCTCAGGCGCCGAGAGGGGCAAACGAGCAGGATCGAGCGCGTTTTCAAAAGTCGCGAGATTACCTGGTGCGCATTGACGACATGTTAGCCTGCCGAAGCTGTCGCCGGCGTTTTGAAATACCGAGTTCCCAGTCAGTAGTTTTTATCTGAGCAACTCCCAAGCTGGTAGCCACAATTTTCATCCACCTGAAACACCGTGATCTCTTTTGTGTCTCGGGTCATATCGTCTTGTGGCATAAACGCAAGGCTTACATGACCTGGCTGCTTTGGTCTGATCGTTGCTGTCCCTCCCTTACGTCTGACAACCAAAACAATGATTGAGACTCCACAGTTCGCGGGAGCGACAAAGACCAACACTTCTTTTCTGACACCGCTGGAGCGACGTCTCGCTCCTGCTGTTTTGCCGAGAATTCCTTCCTGGCTTGAGACCTATCACTTGACGATGCTCACGCTCGTCTGGTCGTTACTCATCCTGCTTTTTTCCCATCTTGCGGCGCATGACATTCGCTGGCTGTGGGGCGTATCGGCGATGATATTTTTCCAGTATGTGACTGATCACTACGACGGCAAGATAGGCAAACACCGCAACACTGGACTCGTAAGATGGGGCTATTACATGGACCATCTTCTCGACTATTTTTTCCTGTGTTCGGTGATTATTGGATATGCGTTCATTCTTCCTGAGCGGTCGCGTTTTCAGATTCTTTTCATGTTGGCAATTTTTGCGGGCTACGAAATGAGCACGTTCTTGGCTTTCGCCGCAACTGATCGTCTCAAGATTAGTTATCTGAATTTTGGGCCCACGGAGTTTCGGCTGGCGCTAATCATCATTAACGCTCTGTTGATTCAATTCGGCACTCGATACATGATTGGCGGTCTGAAATACGTAAACATCGGTGGCGCAGTTGGTCTCACACTTTTGATTTACCGCACGCACAAGGTTGTTTGGGATCTGGACATGAAACAGAAGAAGGGGTTAGCGGGAGGTGAAGACTAGAAGTTTTGCCTGGTACTGTCCTGGTAGATACCAACTATTTCCACTGTTGTGTACCGTTTACAATCAAGGTTTCTTGAGAGTTTGTGGGTTCGAATAGAAGGTGACTGCGACAGGTTGGAATTTACAGTGGAGATGCTATCTGGGACCGTTTGGCCTCTGCTTTGCAAGGTTCAGTGCCCAGCAGCGTTCTAAATAAAGAATTTGGGAACTGGATGGCAAGAATTTCGTTCGATATATGTAAATACGAAGTTCCAAATACTAAGATGTCTGAGAAAAAAACAATTAGAGTTATCAAGAAGGGCGAGAAGAAACGCCCCGCAGCAGCTGGTACAAAAACCAATCCTGCTCGCGAAGCCGCGCGTGAAATGGTACAAACTGTGACCAATTGGGTTACCGAGTTTCAGCAGAAACGGCGCACAGAAACCACCAACGCTTTGAGAGTCCTGGCAGAAACACCGCGAGGTAGCGAAGCTTAATTCCTCTCATTCCAAGCCAAAACCGAAGGCCACCGGGGCGTGTCATTCTTTCCGATTTCTTAGTGCTCTGATTAGTCAGGGCATTATTGACACTCGATCGTCTGCGGCGCTAGCATCGCAGAGGTTAAGCAAGAGTGAAATCTTCACGCTTTGGTAACGGGCTGAAAATGGCTAGGAAAAGTTCTCAAGGTAAGAGTGGCAGAAGGCTGCGGGCGGAGCCAATTTTTCAAAGTATCCGTAAGCCTAACGCGCCACCAGGTCATCCCCTTACGCATGCAAAGCCTGACGAAAGGGCGAGACCGGCCGGCCGCAAAGCCAAACACAAAAGCCGCCCTGAGGAAGTCGTGGAGGTTGAGGATACCGATTAGGAGTACGCCAAGGGTTACGCTCAGGAAAAAACTATGGCTCGTCAAACAATTGACTGAAGGAAATCTTGAATCCTTTCAAAGACATTCCCGAGCACATCCTCATTTGCGAGATAGACCAGCCGAAACAAACCCTCTCGCGGGTCAGCGCCGAAGCCTGAGCCGGGCACAACCAGCACACCAGTCTGTTCGAGAAGATTGAGGACAAAGGTTTCGTCGGTCCTGCTAAGCCGATCATCTGCTCTGAGCATTACGTAAAACGCGGCCTCCGGCACGTCACAGGAAATACCCTCGATGTCTTTGACAGAGGAAACGACGAAATCGCGCCTCTTCTTGATCTCCCGAATAAAATCAACAAGGAAACTCTTATCCCCTTCCAGCGCAGGCCGCACGGCGTACTGCGTTGGCGTCGGAGAACAGAGCCGCCCGCTTGCCAAACGAGCAATCGAGTGGGTTAGATCCGGCATCAGTTCTTCGTGCGTGTAGCGCATCCAGCCGACACGCCAGCCTGGTACTAGATGAGTTTTTGACAGGCTCTCCAGGGTTATGACCGGAACATCGATCTCGTTTGCCAGTACTGAGGCGGACGTCGGTTGCCGTTCGAAACACAAATCCCGATAAACTTCGTCAGCGATAACCAACAACTTGTTCCGTGCGGCCAGTTCGAGGAGCTGCCTGGTTGTCCGATCGGGAATGATTGACCCGGTTGGATTATTCGGATTGATCAAGAGAAGCGCGCGAGTTCGGTCAGTTATCAATCGACCGATAGCTTCAATAGAGGGTTGCCACGCGTTTGTGCTGTCGAGTTGGTAGTAACTAGCGACGGCGCCTAGCTTGTTAAGAATAGCCGGATAGATCGGATAGCCAGGAGCGGGAAGCAGAACTTGATCACCTTCATTAACAAGCGCAGTGAGTAACAGGTCAGCTGCTTCCGAAGCGCCCGAGGTCAAGAGCACCTGGGTTGGTTTAGTCGCTGCCCCCAGCGACGTTGCGTATGTAGCCACCGCAGTCCTGGCTTCAGGTAAACCAGCGGAATGCGCGTAACCTGTGAAGTTATCTCTCAACGCATGGGCTACCGCTTCGACGATGTGCGCGGGTGGGCGAAAGCCGTAGGCTTGTGGATCACCGATATTCAAGTAGATGACCCGGCGACCGGCACGCTCCAGTGCCTCCGCGGCACTAACTAGGTTACGAATTGCGTAATGAAAATTTACGGTTCTATTGGAAGGAGAAATCATTCAACTTAGGTACTCTTTCAGTTTGAACGTTCGGAAAATGAAAAGTCTTATGTCTCGCGTTTCGGGTCGGGCAGCTTTGTTCCACACCAGGGGCAGTAATGAATAACACAGTAGGACGAGCCGCCGTCATGAATCATTATGCCGTACTCGGCCAGCTCCTCTGCGTGATAGATGAGATTATCAGCACAAATCGAATGGGTCTGAATGTTGTTCGCATCGCACAATCAACTGGTTCGTCATCGCTTCACAACAATCCTGATTGTCACTCATTCTGGTTTAGTCTAGCAGGTTCACAATCTTAAATAGACCAGGACCGCTGTGGCCGATTCGCCTCTTAGGTCTTGGCGAATCTTCCGACCTCTTTCAACCAGACTGTGGCTTTAGCCCGGTGGCCCTAAACCCGGAAGGTGATGATACGTCCGCCGGGTGGCTACACAAAGTCAGAACCGGAAGCGGTAGCGACCGGGTCGTTTCCGAGATGCTCGACTAAGCCGGTCATAACTATCTGGCCCTATTTTAAAAAAAGCGAAAAGATTGTGCATGCGTTTCGACCCGGTCGCTAGCGCTCCCGGTTCTGACTTTCTGTAACCATCGAACCTTAGTTTTCCCCAAATTATTAGGTTCGCTTTCGCACCATCGAAGGAGTTCCAATTCTATTTATCGGTTGATAAAAACAATTAGGTTGACTGGCGTTGATGGGATGGTTTAGAGTATGCGTTATCGTGTCGCACAGATCTAACATTATGAACAAAGTAACTTCGGGCTGTTGCTGTATGTGTATGAGGAGCATGCGAATGGCGTGTATGTGTATGTGCAGGCCTTCTCCGTAAAAAACGCTAAGAACCGTCCAAGTGTTTAACTCTTGCGCTTCCTTAGCGCGAGAGTTTTTTTTTGACCTGAATGAGGCGTGATGGCAGGAAGTACAAGAACCCTGGAATTGCAAGCTCAGCCAATGTCCGACTACGTGCGGGATGAGCTGGCCCATTACGAGGAGCAAATCAGGAAGTACCGGGCAGGTGAAGTTGATGAGACGAAGATGCAGAAATTGCGGTTGCACTTTGGTACTTATGCTCAGCGCCAGGAAGGCGTTCAGATGCAGCGGATCAAGATTCCCGGGGGGTTCCTGACTGCGGATCAGTTGATTCGTCTGGCCGACGCCGCCGACAGGTTTGGCAGCGGCTTCATTCATTTCACCACGAGAGAAGATGCACAGATCTACTACGTAAGGCTGGAAGAGACTCCCGATCTTCTGCGGTATTTGGCAGAGGCCAGCATCACTTCCCGTGAAGCGTGCGGCAATACAGTCCGCAACATCACTTCATGTTATCGCGCAGGCACTTCGGCCACTGAGGCTTTCAATGTTTTGCCTTACGCTGATGCTCTCTTTCGTTACCTGGTGCGTAACAAGTACAACCAGAACCTGGGTCGAAAGTTCAAGATCACTTTTGAAGGCTGCGCTGAGGACCACTGCGGCCTGCGAATTCATGATATCGGTTTATGGGCTGTCACCCAGACTCGGAAGGGCAAACTGAGGCGCGGCTTCCGAGTTTATCTTGGCGGGGGCCTGGGCGCCGCGCCTCATCTTGCACATCTGTATGAAGACTTCCTTCCTGTAGAAGAATTGTTCAATCTCGCAGCTGCGACGTTACGACTTTTTGATCGGTACGGTGAGCGCAAGGCGCGCATGAAGGCGCGTATGAAATTTCTTATTGAGACGATGGGTTGGGAAACATTTCGTTCGCGACTCGATGAGGAGCGTCAGCTCGTTGGTCCAATATCGCTGGACGGATACCTGCAAGAGTCTGGGGAGTTCGTACCGGAGACTGGGGCGCAGTTACGACGGTTGAAAATACTCAATTCCCGGACAAGCGATTACCAATTTAAGGAGTGGATGCGCGATTCTGTCATCGAGCATAAGACTGCAGGGTTTCGCGGCGTTCATGTGCGCATCAAGCTCGGCGATCTGACCGCTGAGCGTGCGCGTAAGGTTGCCGAGGTAGTGCGTCAATTCTCAGCTGGCGAATTGAGAATCTCAATCGAACAAAATATCTATCTCCCCTGGGTGCGCGAAGAAGAGTTGTGGGACCTTTACGTTAGCCTGGGTGAATTGTCACTTGCTGAGCGCGGTGTGGGGACGGTTGCGGATGTGACCACGTGTCCTGGATCTGATACTTGCAGGTTGGGAATCGCATCAGCGAAAGGCTTGGGTAGCGCGATTAGTGATTCATTTAATGGCCCGCTCGAGAAGTATGCCGAGTTGGCTCGACCAATGCGCATAAAGATCTCCGGTTGTCCCAATGGTTGTGCGCAACACTCGATTGCTAACATCGGATTCTACGCGGCAGCTCTTTCGCATGAAGACCGGAGCGTACCGGCGCACTTTGTGACCGTGGGCGGACAGACTTCCCCGAATGCTGCTCAGTTCGGTGTGCTGCTGGGCAAGTTCCCTGCAAAAAACTGCGTGAAGGTAACAGAGAGGCTACTCGAACTTTATGAAAGCGACAGATTGCCCGACGAAGACTTCAACTCATTCGCGAGTCGTACCGGAACCGAGGCACTGAAACAGATCCTGGAACCGCTGCGGCAAGTTCCTTCTTTCGAAACCGATCCGTCGTTTTATCAGGACTACGGTCATGAACACGAGCACTTCGCCGTGCGCAAGGGAATAAAGGGCGAGTGTGCCGGTTCAACTGTTGCGGAAACGGTGCCGACGATCGAGAAAGCGCGGGAATGGCTCGCGCAGGCGGACGCATTGATCTACCACAAGGAATACGAACAGGCGGTGCTGGCGGCCTATGAAGCGGCGGCTGCTGCCGCTCGCGTTCCTCTCTACGAGCGACTCGTGGATCCGTTCAATGCTGACGAGGCTTTGTGGGAGTTCGAGAACCTGTTTGTCTTAACGGGCCAGACTAACGGTGCCTGGGAAGCGGTTTCGTCCAAGTTTGAAACATTGAAAAATGAGGCAATTACAAGTGTCCGCGATGCTTCGGGTGTCCGATATGCTTCAGCTTGTCGTGATGACGGAACAGAGGCTCGTGGCGAAACCGAACGACAAGCTGAAGCATATCGGACACCCGAAGCTGCACTACGAAAGATTCTCGAGGAAGCGCGCAGCTTTGTTAGTTACTGCACACCGGCAGTGACGGAAGAGGCCGTGGCATTCGCATGAGAGACGAAGTTAAAAGTGGTGTGCTCGTAGTGGGGCACGGCAGCCGTCGCCAGGAAGCAAACGAAGACGTGCGAGAAGCAGCCCGACGTATCGCTGAACGTGGCGGCTTTTCTCTCGTGGAAGCTGCCTTTCTGGAAATTGAACATCCGAACATTGGTGAGGGTTTCGCGCGGTTGGTCCAACGAGGAGCGCGCGAGATAACCGTGCATCCTTATTTCCTTTCGCCGGGTCGACATACGCGCGGGGACATTCCTGTGGAAGTTGAGGAAGCAGCCAAACGCCACATAGGCGTCAACTATCGAATCACCGAGCCCTTGTCAGCGCACAAATTGGTAATTGCTGCATCTGTCGACCGCATATGTGAAACGATCGAACGTCACAACACAGAAAGCGAAACGGAGATTAAGACGATGAGTAGCGCCCGTCATAAGGCCGAACGTGGGACCGTCTATCTCGTCGGTGCGGGACCCGGCGATCCTGGCCTACTTACGGTGAAGGCACGTGATCTGCTGGAGTCTTGCGACGTCATAGTCTACGACTATCTTGTGAATCCGGACCTGCTTGACTATGTTCCCGATGGCGCCGAGCGAATTTACGTCGGCAAAGTCGGCGGCGGTCGGCAAACCCCGCAGGACCAGATTAATTACTTGCTTATCGATCAAGCTCAGCGGCGAAGGCGCGTCGTTCGGTTAAAGGGGGGCGATCCCTTTCTGTTCGGTCGTGGCGCAGAAGAAGCCGAGGCCTTACGGTCAGCGGGAATTCCATTTGAAGTCGTGCCCGGCATCAGCTCCGCACTGGCCGTTCCGGCTTATGCGGGAATCCCTTTAACCCATCGTGATCTATCGTCATCTGTGGCCGTACTCACCGGCTCCCGGGCGGGCGATGGAGCGCTTACGAGAAGTCTTGCCGCGCATTCGTCTACTGACACTATCGTCGTTCTTATGGGTGTGACGCACCTGAACGAAATCGCCGGCGATCTCATCGCTGCGGGACGTTCAGGTGAGACGCCGGCTGCCGTCATTCGCTGGGGAACATACGAGGCCCAACAGACGATCACAGGCACACTGAGCACAATATCAGTCCAGGCAAAGCGTCTCGGCATGCGACCCCCGGCGGTCATTGTTGTCGGAGAAGTGGTGAGAATGCGCGAGCGCCTCAATTGGTTTGAAAATAGTTTCAGGGATTCGGCGTTCGAAGGGCAGACTCTTGCGGTTACTGCAGCTGGGTAGGAAGAATTGAGCTATGTCGGCATCTACGCTTTCGATCGGTCCTGAAACTACAGATGAAGAGCTGAGCGCTCTCTCTGACGAATTTAAACGAGCTTCGCCAGAATCCATCCTGGAATGGGCCGATGAGGAGTTCGGATCGGATGTGGCGCTGGCTACCGGGTTCGGCGCAGAAGGCTGCGCGCTGGTGAGCATGCTGGCTGTCAGCGACGTTCGAACGCGCGTTTTCTACCTCGACACCGATCTGTTATTTCCCGAGACCTATGCGCTCCGCGATCAACTCGAAGCGCGTTACGGCGTTCACTTCGAACGACGCGCGACGAGCCTTTCGCTCGATGCGCAAGCTGCTGCGTATGGTGAAAAACTATGGGAGCGGCGGCCTGACGATTGCTGCCGGCTGCGCAAGGTAGAGCCCTTACGAGAAATGCTTTCGGGACTGCGTGCATGGATCACGGGTGTGAGGCGTGACCAATCTCGCACGCGAGCAGCCGTAGGGATTGTCGAGCGAGACCATCAGTTTGGTCTAATCAAAGTTAACCCGCTTGCCCTCTGGTCGTCGCAGGATGTTTGGAAGTACGTTGTGAAGCATGATGTGCCCTACAACCCTCTCCACGATCAAGGCTACCCCTCAGTAGGTTGCACTCCTTGCACCACGCCTGTCCAAATCGGGGAAGACCCTCGCGCCGGCAGATGGCGTGGTTGGAACAAGACCGAATGCGGAATACACAAAGGAAAGTAAATTCATCACTTAAGGAAACCATGAAACTTATCAGTCCACACGGCGGCACGCTTATTAATCGCGAAGTTACTGGACCCGAGCGCGAGAGACTCATTAACGCCTCGAGCGCCATGCCCGCTTTACACCTCAATGCACGGGAAGTCTCTGATCTTGAAATGATCGCAACAGGAGCGTACTCCCCACTTGAGGGCTTCCTGAATCCGTCTGATTACGCTTCTGTGTGCGCCAATATGCGTCTGGCAAACGGCATTGCGTGGCCTATTCCCATTACGCTTTCCGTCGCTGACGAACAAGCAAACGCATTTCGCCAGTTTGAAGATCTGGCCCTCTATCAGGCAGATCATCTTCTGGGCATACTGCATCTCGCCGAAAAATACCGGTACGATAAAGGCCGAGAAGCAGAACTCGTGTATCGCACAACAGATTCAGCGCACCCAGGGGTGAGTGCTCTCTACAGTCAGGGCGATTGGCTGCTTGGAGGGAAGATAAGCCTGGTCAACCGTCCGCGCGAGCTTCCTTTTCAGAAGTATAGGAAGGATCCGTCGGAGACTCGTGCTCTCTTTCAGGAGCGTGGTTGGCGACGCGTGGTGGCTTTCCAAACACGCAATCCTGTGCATCGGGCGCACGAATACATCCAGAAATGCGCATTGGAAATCGCGGACGGCTTACTGCTGCATCCGCTGGTCGGTGAGACCAAAGCCGATGATGTGCCTGCTGATGTGCGCATTCAATCTTATGAGGCAATTCTGGAGCATTATTATCCCGCGACGCGTACGATCCTTTCAGTTTTGCCGGCTGCCATGCGCTATGCTGGTCCACGTGAGGCGGTATTTCATGCACTGATTCGCAAAAACTACGGCTGCTCGCATTTTATCGTGGGGCGGGATCACGCGGGAGTAGGGAATTACTACGGCACCTACGATGCGCATCACATTTTTGACGAGTTTACGCTCGAAGAGCTAGGCGTGATGCCGCTGCTCTTCGACCATACTTTCTATTGCCGTTCGTGCGGTGCGATGGCCTCTACCAAAACCTGTCCTCACGACACGTCAGCCCACGTCACGTTGTCGGGTACGAAAGTACGGGAGCTGCTAAGTGCAGGTCAGTTGCCGCCGGTCGAGTTTTCGCGCCCTGAAGTGGCCCAGGTGCTCATCGAGGCGCAACGTGCGCTGGCGACTGAGGAACTGGTCGGAGCATGATCAGAATCATTGGTCATGTATCATTTGACATTTTTCATTTGTCATTGGCCCGAACCTCGAGAACAAACTTGAAGCTGAAGCTTCCCAACTGCGAGTTCCAATAGGCACCAAGCTTTTCTTAAAATGGCCAAATGAGAAATGTCAGATGATATATGACCAATGATTACGACCAGTGATTGTGGTCCGTTGATCAAAGGAGAAGGATGACAAGAAATAAAGGCTTCACATTGTGGTTAACGGGATTGTCCGGTGCGGGTAAAACCACGTTGGCAACACGTTTGGCGGTAGAGCTGAGTGTCCGTGGTGTAAACGTGGAGGTTTTGGACGGAGATGAGGTACGGACCAATCTGTCAAAAGGCCTGGGCTTTTCCAAAGAAGACCGCGATATCAACATCAGGCGCATCGGTTACGTTTGCCGCCTTCTTTCGCGCAACGGCGTTGGCACGCTGTCGGCGGCGATCTCACCATATCGTGCCGTACGCGATGAAGTACGGCGTGCGATCGAAGGTGAGAATGTCCAATTCATCGAGGTCTTCGTCAAGTGCCCGATTGCCGTCCTTGCCGAACGCGACGTGAAAGGACTATACAAGAAAGCGCTTGCCGGCGAGATCAAGGGGTTCACTGGCGTGTCCGACCCTTACGAGGAACCGCTCGCTCCCGATGTAGTCGTTCAGACTGATCGAGAGACAGTGGAGTCAAGCTGTAAAACAATCATTCGCGAGCTCGAGGAGAGGGGATTGCTACCGGAAGTCGACTTGGACAAGTCGAGGATTGTACATTCTGTGTTCTCGCGGCGTTGGAAGAGGACGAAGACTTCGCGTAGAGTTAAAGTCGGCAGCGGCGGGAGCCTGACAATTCTCAAGAGACTATTTCTCAAAAAACCGATAAGGAAGAGATGATGGCCAACGAACAGGACACTCCAACTCCCCATTTCAACACCTTGGCGATTCATGGCGGGCAGTGGCCCGACCCTACCACCAACGCGCGAGCCGTCCCCATTTACCAGACAACTTCTTATATCTTCAACGACACCGACCATGCTGCTCGGCTGTTTGCGCTACAGGAGTTTGGGAACATTTACACGCGCATCATGAACCCAACGACCGACGTGTTTGAAAAGCGAATAGCTGCGCTCGAGAGTGGTGCGGCTGCGCTTGGAATGGCATCGGGCCAGGCGGCTGAGACCCTCACAATCCTAACGTTGGCAAAGGCAGGCGACGAGATCCTTTCCACGACGTCGCTCTACGGAGGGACGTACAATCTTTTTCACTACACGTTGCCGAGACTCGGAATCACGGTCCGCTTTGTTGACGCAGCTGATTACGATGGTTTGCGCGCTGCAATCAACGAGAAGACAAAAGCTGTTTACTCTGAAACGGTCGGCAATCCCAAACTCGACGTACTCGACATCGAGCGCCTGGCTGAAATCGCCCACGATCAACGGTTGCCACTTATTATCGACAACACCACACCATCTCCAGCGTTGTGCCGGCCCATCGAGTGGGGCGCAGACATCGTCGTCGACTCCGCGACGAAGTTCATTGGCGGGCACGGCACATCTATCGGCGGCGTGATCGTCGATTCCGGCAAGTTCGATTGGAAGGCGGCAGGACGCTTTCCCGATTTCACCACTCCTGATCCGTCTTATCATGGCGTCTCTTACACGGAGGCTTTCGGACCGCTGGCATTCATCATTAAGGCCCGCGTTCAAGTGCTGCGAGACACGGGCGGATGTCTGTCTCCATTCAACTCGTTCCTGCTCTTGCAGGGTGCTGAGACGCTGCACCTGCGTATGCAGCGTCACTCGGAAAATGCGCTTACTGTGGCCCACTTTCTGGAGAAACATGAGGAAGTGGAATGGGTCAACTACCCGGGGCTGGAGTCCAGTCCTTACTACGCACTCGCGCGAAAGTATTTACCCGATGGGGCCGGTGCGCTGATCACCTTCGGCATTCGTGGCGGAACCCAGGGGGCGAAGAGCTTTATCAATTCGCTGAAGATCTTCAGCTTGCTTGCCAATATCGGCGACGCGAAATCGCTCGTCATTCATCCGGCCTCGACCACACACCAGCAGCTTACCGAAGAGGAGCAGCGGGCTACGGGAACAACACCTGAACTGATCCGCCTTTCAGTCGGCATCGAAGACGTTCGGGACCTTATTGCGGATCTCGATCAGGCACTGTCAAAGAGTGGGCGAGCGTTGTCTGAGCCGGAGAAAGGCAAAAAGGTAGCGGGAGCGGGCACTGCATAAAGATGAGCGCTGCGTTAGAGCCTACAGTTGAGGGTGATTGTACTTTCGGAACAGATGAACCGTTCAGGCTCAATTCTGGCGCTGAGTTGCAGTCTGGCACGCTTCGTTATGCGCTTTACGGAGAACTGAACGAAACGCGTGACAATGCACTGCTTGTTTGTCATGCATTATCTGGTTCGGCGAGGGTAGCGGACTGGTGGCCGCAACTGGTTGGTCCAGGCCAACCCTTCGACACGAACCGCTACTGTGTAATCGGCGTAAACACTATCGGATCATGTTACGGCTCGACCGGGCCACTTTCTGAGAACCCCCAAAAACCTCACGAACCTTACGGCAGCAACTTTCCCCTAATCACAATCAACGACATCGTCAGAACACAAGCGCTGCTGCTGGACCATCTCGGCATTGAGCGGCTCAAAGCCGTCATCGGGGGCTCGATTGGAGGGATGCAGACTTTGAGTTGGGCCGTGGATTTTCCGGAGCGAGTGGAGCGGTGCATTGCCATTGGTGCGGCGCCACTCTCGGCGATGGGTTTGGCCCTCAATCATCTGCAACGTCAGGCAATTCGCAACGACCCGAATTGGCGGGAAGGCCATTACCCGCATGATCGGCAGCCGGTGGCCGGCCTGGCACTGGCGCGCGCAATTGCGCTGTGCACTTACAAATCGTCGGAACTCTTTACGGAACGGTTTGCGCGCCGTCCTGATCGCAGCGGCGAAGATCCGAACAATTCATTTGCTGAGCGTTACGACATCGCGGGCTATCTTGATTACCACGGTGCATTGTTTACAAAACGGTTCGACGCTAATTCGTACGTTCTGCTGTCGAAGGCCATGGATACATTTGAACTCGGGCGCGGCTACGGATCCGAGAACGCTGCTTTGCGTCGCATCAGCGCGCATTTATTGTTGGTTGGTATCTCGTCTGATTGGCTCTTCCCAGCCAGCGACGTGCGCGGTCTTGCTGAGCGGGCGCTTGCAGCGGGTGTGAGTGCAGGCTACGCTGAACTTACTTCAACACACGGGCACGACGGTTTTCTTGCCGATGCGGATCAGCTGGCGCCGATCGTTAGAACGCTGCTTGAAGAAAAGGAGTATCCCGCGTTTGCCCAGGCCGGCCGCGGGTAACATTCGTCCCGGGGACTAAGAAAAGATGGCTGATAATATTCGCGAAAGTATTGCTTTACCGCCAACACTATTACGCGGTCGAGTGGCCATTGTGACCGGCGGCTCGCGGGGCATTGGCCGCGCCACTGTGTTGAGACTTGCGGAGGCCGGAGCGCATGTAGTGATCAACTACGTCAAGAACGAAGTGGCGGCAGAAGAGGTAGCGCAGCAGGCAAGGGAATTTGGCGTGCAGGCGCATTGCATTCGCGCCGATGTGGCTCAGGTCAATCAAGCCAAGGCACTGGTGGACGAAACGCTAAAGCGTTGCGGACGCGTCGATCTCCTTGTAGCGAACGCTGGCATCTGGGAAGGTGCCCCCATCGAAGAGATGTCTGAGGCGCTTTGGGATCGAGTACTCGATGCCAACTTGAAAGGAACCTGGGCTGCGTGTCGAGCCGTCGTACCTTTTATGAAGCGTCAACAGAGCGGAGCGATTGTGATTGTCAGCTCCACCGCCGGACAGCGTGGCGAAGCAGGCTATTCTAACTATGCGGCTTCAAAGGGAGGGCAGATTAGTTTCACCAAGTCACTCGCGGTCGAACTCGCGCCCTATATCAGGGTTAACTGTGTTGCACCGGGATGGGTCGATACTGAGTTGAATGACGGAGTGTTTAGTGACAAGGAGTACAAGCAAAAGATCATTGGGACCATACCACTTGGACGCGTGGCCACGGCCGATGATGTCGCTCTCTCAATTGTCTTTGTCGCTTCCGATTGGGCTTTGCAGCTCACGGGAGAAGTCATCAACGTCAACGGCGGCTCGGTGCTCTGCGGCTAGGCGGTGAAAGGACAGGAGCAGGACCAAAACAGGAGCAGGAGCAGCAGGCAGGAGCAGGAAAAACGGATCCTTCTCACGATTCTGGACCTGCTGCTGCCTGCTGCTCCTGCTCCTGTCTTAAGTCTTTTCAGCCGGTGTTACGCAGGCCAGCCGCGATGCCATTAATCGTTGCCGCCAGTGCGTAGTTCAGATCTTCGTCTTCTTCACCGTCCTGCTTGCGACGCAGCAGCGCGAATTGAATTAAGCTCAGCGGATCAACATAAGGATTGCGCAAACGAATCGAGCGTGCAAGTACAGGGTTGCCAGTCAACAACTCCTTCTGTCGAGTCACCCGCAGGATCATACGGCGAGTGCGCTCAAACTCTTCAACGATCATCTCAAACACGCGTTCACGCACGCCTTCGTCGCTGACCAGCCCAGCGTAACGTCGCGCAATTGTTAAATCTGCTTTCGCCATTCCGATTTCGACGTTTCCGATTAAATCTGAAAAGAAGGCGAACTTCTCGACCATCGTTTGCAGGAGTCGCAATCTTTCGTCGTCTGACCCAACGAAGCGTTCGAGCGCATAGCCAACGCCAAACCACCCCGGTAGCACATGGCGACTTTGCATCCAACCAAAGACCCACGGGATGGCCCGCAAGTCCGCAAGTCCACGAGCCTGACTCCTGCGCGACGGGCGTGACCCGAGTCGTGCGTGTTCCAGTTCCTGCACGGGAGTGGCTTCCTCGAAATAGATAAGAACCTCTGGATTCTCGACAATGTGTTCGCGATAAAAACCAAAAGCACTTTTCGACATCTCTTCCATGGCCGCTTCCCACTCGGCTTCACAGTCGTTTCGGTCGCTTTGCTTGCTTCCCGGTCTTGCGAGCGCCTCGAGTGACGCGGCGACCATTAGTTCCAGATTCCGTTCGGCCAGAGCGGTGTCCGAATATTTCCAGTAGAGAACCTCGCCTTGCTCGGTGATCTTGAGCGAGCCCTCGAACGCGTCGCTCGGCTGCGCGACAATTGCACGGTGGGTTGGTCCACCTCCGCGTCCTACTGTGCCCCCTCGGCCGTGAAAGAGACGCAGTTTGACTCCACATTCAGCAGCGACACGGTGTAATGCGCGGTGTGCTTTATATATCTCCCAGCCGCTGGTCAGCATTCCGCCATCCTTGTTTGAGTCGGAATAGCCCAGCATCACTTCCTGGCGCCCTCCCCAGGAATCCAAGAGTGGTCGATAGTCGGGTGAACTCCATAGTGTGCGGCAAATCTCAGGGCAGTTGCGTAAGTCTTCGATGGACTCAAAGAGTGGCACCGGCATGAGACCCGGATCGCCGCGTTCCTCCGAAGCTTCCACACGCACGCCACAGAGGCGCGACAACCAGACTACCGAGAGGATGTCGTCAACATTGCTTACGCCGCTAATGACGTAGCTTCGAATCGCCTGCGGTGGAAACTCTCGCTTCAGCTCGACCACAGAGCGCAGGACTTCGAGGAGTTTGCGTGTTTCGTCCGACGGTGAAACAGGCAAAGCCCCGGGACCGGTTGTTCCAGGTTTTTCGTAGCTGGATAGCTCCGCGATTGCGCGTGCGTGCACCCGCGCATGCTGCCTGATATCGAGCGAATGTAGATGAAACCCGAATGAGTTAACCTGTCGCAGCAACGGATCGAGTAACAGTTGCACGACGCGCTCGCCGGCGTTTGTAGCAAGGCTTTCGCGCAGTAGCTTCAAATCGGCGACAAAATGTTCCACGTTCGCGTATGCATCCGCATGTTTGGGTTCGTTCCGGGTGAGCCGCAAACGTTCCAGGACATAATCCAAGTAACGTCGATAAACCTCTTCAGCCGCTCTGGTCTTGTTTGCGGGTGCGACTGCCGGTATTCGTTGTGCGTACCGCTCTACTGCCTCGAGCAAGGCGGGCGTGACAGTTGTTTGTCGCATTGAAGGGCTGAGCCGATCCATCAATTCTGCCGCCGCGGCGATGTAATGATCGAGGATGACCCGCCCCGCCATTTGTAACGCATCGCGGGTGCAGTCAGCCGTAACGAAAGGATTACCGTCCCGATCGCCACCTATCCACGAGCCAAAATGAAGGAAGGTCGGCAACGTGTGCGCGTCAATTTCACATTCGTAAACCTCGCGGAAGGCATCCGCAAATTCCTCATACAGCCCGGGCAGCATATCGATCAAACAACCTGAATAGTAGTCGAGCCCCATCTTGATTTCATCACGCACCGTTGGCGGGCGACGCCTGACTTCATCTGTTTGCCACAGGGCGGTAATCTCCGCTGCAATACCAGCCTCGCGCTTTGCTGCTTCGGCGTCAGTGAGCGGCAATCGATCAAGTAATTCCAGATTCTTAGCGATACGTTGACGCTTAAAGAGCACAGTGCGACGCGCTACTTCTGTCGGGTGGGCGGTGAAGACTGGTATTACCTCGATTTTTTGCAACCACTCAAGCGCACACTCGCAATCAATACCCGACTCACGCATCCGGCGCAGAGTGCCGCGTATCGAGCCCGGCTGTGGCGCGTGTTTGGGAGAAAGCTGTGAAGTCCGGCGGCGCCGTTTTCGATGATTAGTTTCCGCGAGATTTATCAGCTCGAAGTAAATGGCAAACGCCTTAGTCGTGCGATAGGCCTCGAGCAGTCCCATATTACCGACAATACTCTCGATGCGTTCCATCAACTGGTGCGCGCGCGCGCCTTCCTTTAATACTTGCTCGCCTTTTTTCAGCTCCCGGTATTCAATGGCTAGTTGCCGGATTTCTTCGACACCATCGAACAATCCCTGCCCACCCTGTTCTTTCAGGACTTCACCCAGCAACCGTCCGAGCGAGCGCACGTCGCGGCGAAGTGGAGCTTCTTTTACATCCCGTTCATCGCTCGTTAATTCGACGAGCCTGAGGGCCTGATCGTCTGCGCTCCACAAGGGTTT
>Ga0070708_100000176_pt1 | contig 45698 bp, 39 predicted proteins | sample KBSK5503metaG_FD_65469 | JGI IMG/M metagenome (GOLD analysis project Ga0070708, IMG submission 65469) | Corn, switchgrass and miscanthus rhizosphere microbial communities from Kellogg Biological Station, Michigan, USA - KBS K5-50-3 metaG | ecosystem: Host-associated > Plants > Roots >... | reverse complement strand
CTGGGTCGCGGCGACGCACATGTTCCAGCATGCGACCCACCACCGCGGACAACTCGCGACGCTGATCAAGCAGGCGGGCAAGGACTTGGGCGTCACCGACCTTCCCTGGATGCCCGGCGTCGTGACGTTTATCGACTGACCGACCGCTTCTTCTTGCGCGCCCGCGGGTGCGCGGCGTCATAAACCTTCGCCAGCGCCTGGAAGTCGAGGTGCGTGTACACCTGCGTGCTCGCGATCGACGCGTGCCCGAGCATCTCCTGCACGGCGCGCAGGTCGCCGGAGGATTGGAGCACGTGCGACGCGAACGAGTGGCGCAGCATGTGCGGATGGACGTGGCGGTCGATGCCTTGCCTGATCGCCAGCGCCGCCAGCCGGCGCTGGATCTGGCGCGGTGCGATACGCTTCCCGCGCGCACCGACGAAGAGCGCCCGCTCGTCGGCCGCCGGAATCGCGGCGCGCTCGGCAAGCCAGGTTCGCAGCGCATCCCGCGCCGCGGCGCCGACCGGAACGATCCGCTCCTTCGCGCCCTTGCCCCAGACGCGCACCTCGCCGGTCGCGAGATCGACGCGGTCAACATCGAGCTCGGCCAGTTCAGAGAGCCGCAGTCCGGATGAATACGCGAGTTCGAACAACGCGTGATCGCGCTTGCCCATGGCGTCCTGCGGTGCGCCTTCGACCAACTGCACCGCCTCGTCGGGCGACAGTGCGTCGGGCAATCGTTTCGCGGACTTCGGCGCCTTCAATCCCGCGCTGGGGTCATCGTTGCGCGTCTGGTCGCGATCCGTGAGGAAGCGATGGAACGCGCGCCACGCCGACAGCATGCGCGCGAGGCTGCGACCGGAGAGCCCGCGGCCGTGCAGGGTGGCCAAGAAGCGCGCCAACTGCACGCGCGTCAATGACGGCAGCGGTGTCTCGCCGGCGAGCGCCGCTAACTGTGCGACGTCGCGAAGATAGGCGTCTCGCGTGTGCGCCGGCCGCGTCGCGATGTGCGTCGCGAAGGCCGACAGGAGCTGCGCGTTTTGTTGTCCGACGGCAGCGGGGGGCGGGGCGGGTCGCTTCGGCACGGGAGGTGTGCGTCCGCGCAAACGATCAGGAGGCTGGAAGGAATCGCGCGGTCGCGACGCTTGCGAGCTCCGCGAGCCGCGTCTGGTACATCGTGCCCATGCCGGGGTGGAATCGCTGGGCGTCGGGACTGCCCAACGCGAGCAGGCCGAACGTATGCGCGGTTCGCAACGGCAGGAACGCGAACGATTGCAGCACGTCGCCGTCCTCGAACCACTCGCGCGACTCGAACGCCGCGACCGGACCGCAGTATGGTTGTCCCAGCTGGTTCGCGTATTCGCGGATCTCCGTCGATGTCGCAGCAAGTTCCGGCAGGTAGGACTGTTCGGGCACCTTGCCCCAGAGGCGCGCCGCGACCTGCGGAACGGCGAAGTCCTCCTTCAGGCTGTGGTAGAGCACCGCAAGCGAGGTTTCGAGATCGGGCGCGGCGAAAAGCGCGAGCGTCGAGCGATGAAGCTTTTCGCCGATCTGGTCGTTCTCGGTGCCGTATGACACCAGCTCCCTGAACTTGGCCTCGAGCTCGGTGTTTTTTTCACGAAGCGTCAGGATCTGCCGCTCGGCGATCGGGATCGCGTGGCCGCCATGCGGATGCGGCACGAAAATCTCCGCGATGACGTCGGCGTATTCCTCGAAGAACTTGGGATTCTTTTTCAGATAGTCCGCGATCGCGTCTGCGTCCTCACTTGCGCTCATTCACCGCTTTCCAGGTGCTGTCCCGCCGTTGCATTGTGGTCCGCGTCATCGCGCGGTCCACTCCCCTTCGAACACCGTCGCCGCGGGCCCGGTCATCTGCACGGCCTGCCCATCTCCCGCCCATGCGATGACCATCTCGCCGCCGCGAACCTGCACTCGCACGCGCGAATCGAGAAGGCCGCGCCGGATGCCCGCGACCACCGCCGCGCACGCGCCGGTCCCGCAGGCGAGCGTTTCGCCCGCACCGCGTTCCCAGACGCGCAGGCGAATGGTAGCGCGATCGACGATTTGCATGTAGCCCGCGTTGACACGCTGCGGAAAGCGCGGGTGGTGCTCGATGCGGGGCCCCTGTGTCGCCACCGGTGCGGCGTCGACGTCCGCCACGAGTTGCACGGCGTGGGGGTTGCCCATCGACAGCACCGACACCCGCACCGGCGTGCCGTCCACATCGATCCATTCGTCGACCGCGCCCTCGCCGCCATCGAAGGGAACGTCCTCGGGCGCGAACCGCGGCACGCCCATGTCCACCGACACCTGGCCGTCGGCTTCGAGCCGCGGCACGATGAGCCCGCCGGCGGTCTCCACGCGAAGTTGGCGCTTGTCCGTGAGACCCTGGTCGCGGACGAAGAGGACAAAGCAGCGCGCGCCGTTGCCACACTGCTCGACCTCTCCCCCGTCGGCATTGAAGATCCGGTAACGAAAGTCGGCGTCACCCGCGGCCTTCTCGACCAGCAGCACCTGGTCGCAGCCCACACCGAAGCGCCGGTCCGCGAGCATCCGCAGTTGCGCGGGTGAAAGTTCGACGCGCTGGCGCACGCCATCCAGCACGACGAAGTCGTTGCCGAGGCCCTGCATCTTGGTGAACTTGAGGGCGGTCATCGCGCGGGCGGGCCGATTCGGAAGTCCCCGCTGCGCGAAAAGGGGATCGGCACGCCGCCCTCGAGCGTGGCGGTGCCGGAAACGGCATAGCGCACCCGCGTCGGCTGGCCCGATGCTCTTTGCTCCTGCGCGCGCTGCGCAAGATCCGCGGCGATGCCGAGTGCGGCCGCAATTCCGGCGCGCGCCTGCAGTGTCGCGGTGGCCTCGCCGTTGGCCGGCAGCTTGAGCGGCGCCGTGAGCGTTGCGCTGCCGACCGAAACATCCTCGATCGAGACGTTGGCCTCGATGGCGTCGACGGCGATTTCGCGGGCGTTGGGATTGGTGAGGTTCAGTGTCACGAGAAAGCTCGCTTCCGCGCCCGTGATCCTCTCGACGCGCACGGAGTCCACGGTGACGCGCGGCGCCGAAAGCCGCGGCGTTTCGGCGCAGGCCGCAAGCACGGCCATGCCAACCAATAACGCGATGCGAGCGCCTGAATGGAGCCTAGACATTGAAGCGAAAGTGCATGACGTCGCCGTCCTTCACGACGTATTCCTTGCCCTCGAGGCGCATCTTCCCCGCCTCCTTGGCGCGCGCCTCGCCCTTGCATCCGACGAAATCGTGATAGGCGATGACTTCCGCGCGGATGAATCCTTTTTCGAAATCCGTGTGGATGACGCCCGCTGCCTGCGGGGCCGTGGCGCCCACTTCGACCGTCCACGCGCGCACTTCCTTGGGCCCCGCCGTGAAGTAGGTCTGCAACCCGAGGAGTTTATAGCCGGCGTGGATGACGCGATCGAGTCCCGGCTCGCTCAAACCCAGGTCGTCAAGGAACGCCTGCTTGTCCTCGCCGTCCAGGTCGGCGATTTCCGCCTCCATCGCCGCGCACACCGCGACGACCGGCGCGCCTTCCGCCTTCGCGTGCGCCTCGACCTTCGCGAGCAACGGGTTGTCGTGGAAGCCACCCTCGGCGACGTTGGCCACGTACATCGTCGGCTTCATCGTAAGGAGGAAGAACGGGCGCAGGACGTCGACCTCTTCCGCATAGAGGTCGGCCGTGCGCGCGGGACGGCCCTGGTTCAGCACGGCCAGCACCTTGGTCAGCGCCGCAATGATCCGCTGTGCTTCCTTGTCTCCCGACCGCGCGACTTTTTCGTGCTTCGCGAAATGCTTCTCGGCCGCCGCCATGTCCGCGAGCGCTAATTCGGTGTTGATCGTCTCGATGTCCGACACAGGATCGATCTTGCCGGCGACGTGGACGACATTCTCGTCGACGAAACAGCGCACGACGTGCGCGATGGCATCGGTCTCGCGGATCGTGGCGAGGAACTGGTTGCCCAGGCCTTCGCCCTTGGACGCGCCCGCGACCAGGCCCGCGATGTCGACGAACTCGACGACCGCGGGAACGACGCGCTCAGGTCTCGCGACCGCCGCCAACGCATCGATGCGCGGATCCGGAACCTCGACGATGCCGACGTTGGGCTCGATTGTGCAGAACGGATAATTCTCGGCAGCGATGCCGGCCTTCGTCAGCGCATTGAACAGCGTCGACTTGCCGACGTTCGGCAGCCCAACAATGCCGCACTTCAAGCTCATGCCATCATCCCAAAGTCGGGCCGGTTACGCCGGCCCGGGTCCACTAGAAGTTTTCCTGTGGAGCGCCATCATTGCGGCCTCCATGTCGCCCGCGGCCATCGACGGCCACGCTTGAAGTGCGCGGCCGATCGCATCGAGGATCGCGGTGCGCTCTTCCGAACGCGGCGGCTTCAAGACGTAGTCGACGACATCCTGCTGCGCGAGTTCCGAATCGCGCGGATGCCCGATGCCTACGCGCAGTCGCCAGAATTCCGCCGAGCCCATTTGCGCCTCGATGTCGCGCAGCCCGTTGTGGCCGGCGTGGCCGCCACCGAACTTCATTTTCACCTTGCCCGGCATGAGGTCGAGCTCGTCGTGCACGACGAGAATCTCCTCGGGCGCGATGGCGAAAAAGCGCGCGGAGGCGGCGACGGCGCGGCCGGAGAGGTTCATGAACGTCATCGGCTTCAGCAGCCGAACCGAGCCGGCCTTCGCGACCTCGCCGGCGAATTTCGACTCGTGGACAAGCGACGCGCCGAGCTTCGCGGCGAGTTCATCGGCGAACCAGAACCCCGCGTTGTGGCGCGTGTTCGCGTATTCGCGACCCGGATTGCCGAGTCCTGCAACGAGGCGGATGGGTGTGTTCAACATGCATTAGTCGTGGATGCCAAAAAAGAAGCCCGCGTCGTTTTCGCGGGCCTCTCTTGCGATGCAGCCTTCTGGCGGCGCGCTTGGCTTGCCTTACTTCTTCCTGTCGTCCTTCTTGCTGTCCTTCTTGTCGTCTTTCTTGTCGACGGCCTTTTCGGCGCCCTTGTCGGCAGCCTTGTCGCCCGCAGCCGGTGCTTCGCCTTCCGCCGGCGCGGCCGCGGCCGCTGCAGCCTCGGCTTCCGCGGCTGCCGCGAGTTCCTCGTCGGTCTCGACCTGCGCGCGAGGCACGATCGCCGCCGCAACCACGGGATCGAACTTGCCGCGCTTCACGACGGTGACGCCCGGCGGCAGCTTCACCGACGAGACGTGCAGCGCGTGGCCGACTTCCAGCGTGGACAGATCGACCTCGATGAATCCCGGGAGGTCCTTCGGCAGGCAGGCGATGTCGAGGTCCGCCGTCACGTGGCTGATGATCGCCGCGGACAGCTTGACCGCCGGCGATTCCTCGCCGTTCTTGAAGTGCAGCGGCACCTTCATGTGGATCTTCTTGTTTTCGTCGACGCGCTGGAAGTCGACGTGCAGGATCTCGTTGCGGAACGGGTGCATTTGCACGTCGCGCAGCAGGACCTTGGTCGCGGAACCATCCAGCTTCATCGTCAGGATCGACGAATGGAACGCCTCGCCGCGCAGCGCGTGGAACAGCGCGTTGTGGTCGAGCTCGATCGGCGTCGGCGCGGTCGTGCCGCCGTAGACGATGCCAGGGGCCTTGCCCGCGCGGCGCATGCGGCGCGACGCGCCGCGGCCTTCGGTGTTGCGCGGGAACGCGGTGAATTCGATGTTCATGGACGACTCCGGTTGTCTGCGGCCTTCCGTTTAGCGTTTCCTAAGAACGCGTCAGGTCGTCCGCCTCGTTTCGAGTAGTTGGCGACAACCGCTGCCGCGACCCGTTGAATCTTCGGGTCGGGAGCGGGAAAGCCTTGAATTATAACCCGATTCGCGGGGGATTGCTACCCTGACAGCAGATCCCTTCTGCGCCTCGGGATGACGTCCGGAGGCTGCCGGTTCCGGACGTCAATCGGTAAAGAGCGAGCTCACCGACTCCTCGTTGGAAATGCGCGTCATCGTTTCGGCCAGCAACTGCGCGCACGAGAGCTGGCGGATGCGCGTGCAGGCCTCCGCCTCCGGGGCCAGGGGGATCGTGTCGGTGACGACGACTTCATCCAGGTCCGACGACGCGATGCGCTCGACCGCCCCGCCGGACAGCACGGGATGCGTGCAATAGGCGACGACCTTCTTGGCGCCCTGTTCCTTGAGCGCGGAGGCCGCCTTGCACAGCGTGTTCGCCGTGTCGGCCAGGTCGTCCATGATGACGCAGGTGCGTCCCTCGACGTCGCCGATGATGTTCATCACTTCGGCCACGTTGGCCTTCGGGCGCCGCTTGTCGATGATCGCCAGGTCGGAATCGAGACGCTTGGCAATGGCGCGCGCGCGCACGACGCCGCCGACGTCGGGCGACACGACGATCAAATCCTCGTAATTGCGCTTCCACAAATCGCCCAGCAGGATCGGCGTCGCGTAAATGTTGTCGACGGGAATGTTGAAGAAGCCCTGGATCTGGTCGGCGTGCAGGTCCATCACCATGACGCGGTTGACGCCGACGGTCGTGAGCATGTCGGCGATGACCTTCGCGGTGATCGCCACGCGCGCCGAGCGCGGCCTGCGATCCTGCCGTGCGTAGCCGAAATACGGAATCGCCGCCGTGATGCGCGCAGCCGACGCGCGCTTCAGCGCATCGACCATCACCATGATCTCCATCAGGTTGTCGTTGGTCGGCGCACACGTCGACTGCAGGATGAATACGTCGCGGCCGCGCACGTTCTCCATCAACTCGACCATCACCTCGCCGTCCGAGAAGCGGCCGACCGCGCAGCGACCGAGGCTTACGTTCAGGTGCTTGCACACGGCGGCGGCGAGTTTCGGATTCGCCGTGCCCGTGAAGATGCGCATGCGTTCAAAGGCCATGGGCGCGATTGTCCCTCAGTTGCCTCGCTGCATGCACGCTTGGATGCGAAAAAGGCGGGACATCCTGTTCGGACGTCCCGCCTGTCATTGTGGCTGGGGAGGTAGGGATCGAACCTACGAATGCCGGAATCAAAATCCGGTGCCTTACCACTTGGCGACTCCCCAGCGGAAACCTGCAAAGCCCACTTTCACGCAAACATCGCCAGCGGATGTCGCGAAAGTGTGCGCGCAACGCATCCGCCGGTCTGTTGCGGAAGGAGCGTCAACGCGCCGCGCGCTTCGCGTTCGGTGGGAAAGGCGGCGAACACGCACGCGCCCGATCCTGTCATCCGGGGCTCGACCGATGCGCTCGACATGGCCTCGATCGTCGCGGCCACGGCGGGGAATCGGGATGCCGTAACGGGCGCGAGGTCATTTCGGCCATAACCCTCGGAAAAGACTTCCATTTTCGCCGACGGTGTCGTGCGTGTCAATTCCGGCGCCGCAAAGATGCCGGCTGTGGGCACGGCGACCGGCGGAAAGGCGAGCGCGATAAAGCAAGTCGGCAACGACACCGGCGACAGCACTTCGCCGATGCCGCGCGCAATCGCATTGTCGCCCGCGACGAATAGTGGAACGTCGGCGCCCAGTTCGAGCGCGAGCCTCGACAACTCGGCACGCGGCAGCGCGAGCTCCCACAGGCGGTTCAATGCGAGCAGGACGCTGGCGGCGTCGGAACTTCCACCGCCCAAGCCGCTGCCGATCGGAATGCGCTTTTGGAGAACGATGTCGACGCCGTAGCGCGTGCCCGAAGCCGCGTGCAACGCGCGTGCCGCCCGGAGGGCGAGATCGCTTTCCGCCGGAACGCCGGCGACATCGCCGTCGCGCCGGATGATGCCATCGTCGCGCCGCGCGAGCGTGATCGTGTCGGCGAGATCGATCAGCGCAACCAGCGATTCCAGTGTGTGATAGCCGTCCGCGCGGCGTCCGGTGACGTGCAGGAACAGGTTGACTTTCGCCGGCGCGGGAACGGTCACGGTCTTCATCGCCCGCCGATTGTGCCGGAATGCGGGAGTCTATGGGCTGGCGGCGTTCCAGCGATCGATGACGACGCGGACTTCGATGGGCTCGACATCCGGGTACTTGAGCAGGACTCGGGAGGGATGCGCGGACGGCGCGTCGCCCACATAGTCGTAAACGATCTCCCACGCCTCCTGCCGCAGAACGCGCACGCGGCCCTGCGCATCGCGCTCGACGGAAGACTGCACGCCCGCACGCGCCGCGCCGCGGATCCAGAAGGCGAGATCATTCATCGGAACCGGCGCGCCGAGCAGCGCGACGGTCATGGCGCTCCAGTCCGGATAGCGCTCCGTTTCGCCGCCCGGCCGCAGCACGACGACGCCATCGCTTGCGCTGTTGACGCGCGCGTAGATCTGTCCGAACGGCGACGCGAGATCGATGCGGTCGCGGGTCCCCTCGTGATTCCAGTCGAAGACCGCCGCGGATCCAGCCGTACCGCGCGAAGCCGACAATCGACCGCCGATGTTGAACGATGCGTCGGCCGCGCCGGCGTCTGCGGCGTCGCCCGGCACGGAAGGCGCCGACGTGCATGCGGCGAGAGTGATAGCGAGAAGCGCCAGCGTGATGCCGGCGGCACGAGGCGCGATCACGCTACTTCGAATAGCGGCGCACCGTTTCAAGCAGCACTTCGTTGTCGGGCGTGGTCTTCAATTGCGACTGCCACACCTCTTTCGCGCGCGCCGCATCGCCCTTCTTCCACAGCACCTCGCCCAGATGCGCGGCGATCTCGGCATCGGGGCGCTGCGTCATCGCGCGTTGCAGGTAGGACTCCGCGTCGTCCAACTTGCCCAGCCGATAGAACGCCCAGCCCATGCTGTCGAGAATGTACGGATCCTCCGGCGAGAGCTTGTAGGCCTTTTCGATGAGAGCGAAGCCTTCGCTCGTGCGCGCCGTGCGATCGACGAGCGTGTACCCCAACGCGTTCAACGCCTGCGCATCGTCGGGCTTCAATTCGACGACACGGCGCAGCCTCGCCTCGGCCTCGTCGACCTTGTCCAGTTTTTCCGCGACCATCGCAGCGTCGTACAGGAGATCCGGCGTGTCGGGATGCTCGACGAGCGCTTGCGTCAGCACCGCGTAGGCGCCCTTGTTGTCGTTGGCGTCGCGCAGCAGCGCGGCCTCGGCTTGCCGGACCTGCACGCGCTGGTCGATCGTCACCGCGGGCAGGTCGGCTAAGTAACGGCGCGCATCCGGAATGCGATTCAACTTCGCCATCATCGCCGCGACGCGCAGCTTGGCGAGCCACGCGCGCTCGCCTTCGGGCACGGCGAGATAACGGTCGATTGCCAGTTGGTACTGCGCGGTCTCCTCGGCGATCTGCCCCAGATACAGTTCCACGACGCCGTTCTCGCCGTACCCGGCCTTCTGGAGATCGGTGAAAAGCGCCTCCGCGGTGGACCAATCCTTCATCTGGATCGAGATCGCCGCAACGCCGAACTCGAAATCACGGACGCTGCGATCGCCATCCCACAGTGCCTGGAAGACCGCGCGGGCCTCGGCGTAGCGCTTTTGCTCGACATAGATCTGCGCCAGCGCGCTGGCCGCGGCCTTCGCGTCCGGATTGGCGGCGATGAATGTCTTCAGAAAGGCAACGGCCCCGTCGGCGGAAGCGCGGGCGAGGATGTCGGCCTTGAGAAGCGCCGCACGCTCCCATCCGGGATTCAACTCGAGCGCGCGATTGACTTCCGCCAGCGCCGGGTCCACACCCTGACTCGCCGGAATGCTGGCGCTGAATGCCGCGAATGCCACGGCGAAATGCGCCTCGGCGCTCGCCGGGTAGGGTTTGGCGAGCGATTGGACGATCTCGTAGACCTGCTTGCGTTCCGGCTGCTGGGCGAAGAATCGATTGATCTGAAGAAAGACCTCGCCGACCCCTTGGCTGGAGACGGCCGCGTCGCTCAGCAGTTTTTCCAGGCGGCCGCGAAGTTCGTCATCGACGCCGGTGTCCGCAAGGTCCTTGCCGGACGTGCCCGTGGCAATGGCCGCGAGGATTTGCTTCGGACGCGTGGCTTCGGGTTCGAGCGTCGCCCAAAGCGTGGCGGATTCGGTCGCAAGGTTGCGCTGGCGAGCGGCGAGGGCGATCTCGGTCGCGCGGCGCGCAATGCGCGGATCGCGTGATTCGCGCGCGGCCTCGTAGTACGCCCGCGCGGCCAGCGGCGCTTCGCCGCGCTGGAGCGCAATGTCCGCCAGCAGAAGCTTGTAGAAAAGATCGGCGGAGAGGCTGCGGCTTGCGTCGTTGGGCGCCAGTTTGTCGGCGGGCGGTTCGATGACGACCGAGGGCGGCTGCTGGGCGGCTCCCGGAAGCGCCACAAAAAACGCGCACGCAGCCAGAGCGGCGGCGACAGGCGCGCGCAACGAAAAAAGGGAATGGAAGCGGGGCACGCAGCTTTGCGCCATACAAACTCGCGAGGAAATGACCGGCGGTCGTCCGATGTTAGGCTATATTCGGCGGCGCAACAAACATGCCGCCCGCACCTTCCTTGCCGGCCACGAGGCGCCGCAACGATGCCCGAATTGCCCGAAGTCGAAACCACCCGAAGCAGCGTCGCGCCGTCCGTCGTCGGACGCCGCATCGCCAAATTGGTAGTGTACGACCGGCGCCTGCGCTGGCCGGTTCCCAGCGACCTTCCGAAAAGGCTGGAGGGAAAGACCGTCGACGCGCTGACGCGGCGCAGTAAGTACCTGCTGTTCCGGATCGGCGCGGGCTCGCTGCTCGTGCATTTCGGCATGACCGGCAGCCTGCGCGTGTACTCGCGCGCCCCCGCACGCCGCCCTCACGATCACGTCGACATCGTGTTCGCCGACGGAACACTTTTGCGCTATCACGACCCCCGGCGATTCGGCGCCATGCTGTGGGCGCCGGACCCCGTCCTTTCGCACCCGCTGCTGCGCGACTTGGGCCCCGAGCCGTTCGACCCCGCGTTCGACGCCGACTACCTGTGGCGTGCAACGCGCTCGCGCAGTGCCGCGATCAAGCTCGCGCTGATGGACAGCCACGTCGTCGTCGGCGTGGGCAACATCTACGCGAACGAATCATTGTTCCGCGCCGGCATCCGCCCGACGACGCGGGCGAACAAGGTATCGCGGCAGAAGCTTGCGCGGCTGGTCGGCTCCGTCCGCGCCGTTCTTTCGGAGGCCATCGCCAAGGGCGGCAGCACGCTGCGCGACTACGTGGACTCGAACGGGGAACCCGGCGCCTTCCAGCTCGACTACTTCGTCTACGGCCGCGAAGGCCAAAGCTGCCGGAACTGCAACACCGCGATCCGGCAGCGCAGGATCGGGGCGCGCGCCTCGTTCTACTGCCCGCGTTGCCAGCGCTGACGGGCGTGGTCACGGGGCGACGCGGCAGGGCAGTCGGCTTGGGACCTGCTTCGGTGGGAAACGACCGCTCATCCGAACCGGTCCGCCAAGGGACCCTAAGCGAAACCGGAACCTAAGGCTTCCAGCCCCGCCCAATGCCGTCATTCGGCATGACTTGTGCTTGACTCCGGTGCTACAGTCACGCGCGCTCAAGCTTTTGCGTCAATCCGGACCCAACCTACCGACAAAAATGGCCCATTCCCGCGATCTCGCGAGCCGTTTCGAGGCCTACAGCGACTGGCGCCGCCGGCTGTCCGGCCGCATTTCCGGCGTCCACGATTGGCTGCAGCAACAGGACCTGGCCGATGCGCAGGTCGACCTTCGCGTGCAGCAGCTGCTGGAGCGACTGCATCAGGACAAGCTCATCGTCGCGTTCGTCGCCGAGTTCTCGCGCGGCAAGTCCGAGCTCATCAACGCCATTTTCTTTGCGGATTTCGGCCAGCGCCTGCTGCCGTCGTCGGCGGGCCGCACGACGATGTGCCCGACCGAACTCCTCTACGACGCCGCGCGCCCGCCGTCGATCCGGCTGCTGCCGATCGAGACGCGGCTGAAGGACGCGACGGTCTCCGAATTCAAGAATTACGCGGACGAGTGGGTCACGTTTCCGCTCGATCTCGGCAATGCCGAGAAGATGGGCGAAGTGCTGAGCCGCGTGTCGCAGGTCAAGCGCGTGCCGGTGGACCTGGCGCGCAAGTATGGACTCTTCGGCGAAGGCGAGGACGACATCCTGGCCGCGCTCGAGGACAACGACGAGAGCAGCGTCGACATTCCGTGCTGGCGCCACGCGGTGATCAATTTCCCGCACCCGCTGCTGCAGCAGGGCCTCGTGATCCTCGACACGCCCGGATTGAACGCGATCGGCACGGAACCCGAGCTCACGCTGAACCTCTTGCCCAACGCGCACGCAGTCCTGTTCATCCTGGCCGCCGACGCGGGCGTGACCAAGACCGACCTCGAGGTGTGGAACCAGCACTTAGCCGGCGACGACCCGGCCACCAAGGCTGGGCGCCTGGTCATCCTCAACAAGATCGACGGCCTGTGGGACGACTTGAAATCCGAGTCCGAGATCAACGCGGAAATCAGCCGCCAGATGCGCAACACGGCGCAGATGCTGGGCGTCCCCGGGTCGCAGGTGTTCGCGGCATCGGCACAGAAGGCACTGCTGGCCAAGGTCAACGGCGACGACGCGCTGCTCACGCGAAGCCGGCTCCCCGCGCTCGAGCATTCGCTGTCGCAGAAGCTCATCCCCGCCAAGCGCGACATCGTCGGCGCCGCGTCGCAGGCCGAGTTGCGTGCGCTCGCCGCCGGCGTGCGCGCGATCCTCGACGCGCGCATTGCGGGCATCGTCGAGCAGCTCGCGGAATTGACCGCGCTGCGCGGCAAGAACCAGGACGTCGTCGGACACATGATGGATCGCGTCCGCCAGGAGAAGGAGCTCTTCGAGCGCGGGCTCGCGCGCTATACCGCGTTGCGCAACGTGTTCACGCAGCAAACCAACGAGCTCTTCGACCACATCGGGCTCGAGGCTCTGCGCGGCAACGCCGGCCGCACGCGCCGGAGCATCGAGGACAGCCCGTTTACCAAGGGCGTGCGCGGCGCAATGAACGAATTCTTCGCCGGGATCCGCAGCGATTTGGACGCCGCGGCGCGCCAGGCCGGCGAGATCCACGACATGATGCGCGCCATGTACGCGCGCTTCGCCAAGGAACACGGGCTCGAGCCGTTCAACCCGCCGCCTTTCTCCGTGCTCAAGTACCAGAAGGAAATCGAGCGGCTCGAACGCGCATACAACACGCACTTCAACACGTTGTGGAATATGGTCAGCAAGGCGAAGTTCGCGTTGATGAAGCGCTTCTTCGAGACGATCGCCTCGCGCGTCAAGCACGTGTACGACGTCGCCAATCGCGATGTCGAGGCATGGCTCAAGGCCGTGATGTCGCCGCTGGAAACGCAGGTCCGCGAGCACCACTTGCAGCTGCGCCGGCGGCTCGACAGCATCAAACGGATTCACGTCGCCAGCGACGAGCTCGAGGAGCGCATCGGCGAACTCGAGCAGCAACAGGCCGCCGTGATGCTCCAGGTCAAGGGGCTCCTGCAGGAAGTCGCCAGCGTCGACGCAATCGTGCTGCAGCCCGACGCGCTGCCGCTCGCCGCCAACGCCTAGGAGACACGCCCCCGCAAGAATACGGCCCGCGCGTGCGGGCCGTTTCGCATTGCGACGCCGAAAAGGGAACGTCAGCCCGCTGCCTTGGCCGTCATCAACCCTTCGTATTTGAGCCGCAGTGCTGCCTTCGTCTCAATGTGGTCCGGGGACACCGGGATGCAGTCGACCGGACAGACCTCGCGGCACTGCGGCACGTCGAAATGGCCGACGCATTCGGTGCATTTGGCCGGGTCGATCACGTAGATCTCCGGTCCTTGCGAGATCGCGGCGTTCGGGCACTCGGGCTCGCACACGTCGCAGTTGATGCATTCGTCGGTGATCATCAGTGCCATGGCAATGCGCTCTCGCCCGCGCTCACTTCCTCGCCGCGTTGATTTCCGCCACCCGCTTGCGGATACGATCGGCGACATTCTCGGGCACGAAATGCGTGACGTCGCCGCCGAACCGCGCGATCTCGCGGACGATCGTGGCCGAGATGAACGTGTAGGTTTCGGACGGTGTCAGGAAAAGGGTTTCGACATCCGGGTACAGGTGCCGGTTCATTCCGGCCATCTGGAATTCATACTCGAAATCCGACACCGCGCGCAGGCCGCGCAGGATGATCTTCGCGCCTTGCTGCCGGACAAAGTCCATGAGCAGCGCCGAAAAGCCGATGACCTCGACATTGGTGAGCGAGGCGAGCGTTTCGCGGGCCATCGCCACGCGCTCGGCCGCCGTGAACATCGGGTGCTTCGATTCGCTGTCGGCCACGCCCACGACGACGCGGTCGAACACGTGCGATGCGCGCCGGACGAGGTCCTCGTGGCCGCGCGTGAACGGGTCGAACGTGCCGGGATAGACGACTTTGATCATGGCGGGGGCGGGGTCGACGCGTCATCGGCCCGGACGAACAGATGATAATGCACGGCGCCGGCCCTGGCGTGGCGCCAGACCGCCAGTCCCGCGGGCGCTTCCAGCTTGCGACCGGCTTCGGCATAGATATGTCCTGATGGGGCGAGGCGCGCCGCGCATGCCGGCAGTAGCCCATTCCAGTCGTTCGACGCGAACGGTGGATCGAGAAAGATCACGTCGTAGATGCCCGTATCGCGCGCGAGATGGCGACGCGCGTCGCCAGCATGGATCGAAAGGCCGGTGGCGCCGATCGCCTCTGCCGTTTGCGCAAGTGCCTGCACGAGCTCCGCGTTACGGTCGACCGCCACCGCGCGCACCGCGCCGCGCGACAAGGCCTCGAGTGTGAGTGCGCCGCTGCCGGCGTACAGGTCGAGCGTCGCGCGTCCCGTCAGGTCCTGGCCCAGCCAGTTGAAAAGCGTTTCGCGCACGCGGTCGGGCGTCGGACGAAGGTCAACCGCCGCAGGAAAGCGAATTACCCGGCCGCGGAACCGGCCACCGATGATCCGGACGCGATTGGCTTTGGCGGGCATCGACTTAGGAAGAAGAGGGGAGGCCGGTAGAATTCTATCTTCCGTCGGCTGCCGATTCCCGATGTTCGACCTCTTCAAGAAAACACCCGCCGAGACCGATGTCCCGGACAAGCGGTCCTGGACCGAGCGCCTCAAGGCCGGCCTCTCGCTGTCACGCGATAAATTCGCGAGCGCGCTCGGCGATGTCTTTGCCCGCCGCGTGTTGGACGAAGCGGCGCTTTCGGAACTCGAAACCGCGCTCCTGGGCGGCGACGTCGGCGTCGATGCGACGCAGTATCTGCTCGACGATCTCGAGGCACGCTGGAAGCGCGCGGACGCGAATGCCGACCCGCGCGCAGTCCTTGCCGACGCGATGGTCGACTTGATCGCGCCGATCGAGCGGCCGCTTGTCGTGGGGTCGCAGCGGCCGTTCGTCATCATGCTGACCGGCGTCAATGGCGCCGGCAAGACGACGTCGATCGGGAAGCTCGCCAAGTGGCTGCAATCGCGCAATCTCTCCGTCCTGCTCGCGGCCGGCGATACGTTCCGCGCGGCGGCGCGCGAGCAGCTCACCGTGTGGGGCGAGCGCAACGGCGTTGCGGTGATCCAGCAGGCGGGGGGCGATGCGGCCGCCATCATGTTCGACGCGATCGCCGCGGCGCGCGCGCGCGGCATCGATGTCGTGCTCGCGGATACGGCGGGGCGTTTGCCGACGCAGGCGAACCTGATGGCCGAGCTGCGCAAGGTCAAGCGCGTCATCGCCAAGGCGCAGGAGGGGGCGCCGCATGAGGTGCTGCTGGTCCTCGACGCGAACACCGGCCAGAACGCGCTGGCGCAGGTCCGCGCATTCGATGAGGCCGTCGGACTGACCGGCCTTATTGTCACCAAGTTGGACGGCAGCGCGAAGGGCGGGGTCGTCGCCGCCATTGCGAAGCAGCATCCGATCCCGCTCAAGTTCGTTGGCGTAGGCGAAGCGGTCGACGACCTGCGTCCGTTCGCGGCCCGGGAGTTCGTCGAGGCGCTGCTGCCGCTTAGCCGCTGACCGGCGTTGATCGATCTGGGCGGGCGTTCGGGGCCGCCATCCCGCCGTCCATCGCACCGCGCTTTCCCTGGACGGGCAGAGCCATAACATCCTGATTACTGGATATTTATCTCCGATTTGTCGTGCCTGACGATCGGCGGAATGCCTATATACCCGACAGATATAGTCGGGAACTTGGCGGGTCTTTAGCACTCCAATCTTCCGAGTGCTAAAATCATCGCGTCTTCTTCGGAGGTCTGGCATGACGAGTTCGACGCTGGCTTTCCCCACCCCCGCATCACTGGGGAGCCTCGACCATTACATCCAGGCGGTCAATCGTTTCCCGCTGCTTACCCAGGAGCAGGAAACGGCACTGGGGCGGCGCCTCCAGCAACACGGCGATATCGATGCCGCGCGTTCGCTGGTGCTGTCACACCTGCGTCTGGTCGTGGCGGTCTCGCGCAATTATGTGGGCTACGGCCTTCCGCAGGCCGACCTGATTCAGGAAGGCAACGTCGGCCTCATGAAGGCCGTTCGCCGCTTCGACCCGGAGCGCGGCGTGCGTCTCGTTTCGTTCGCGCTGCACTGGATCCGCGCGGAAATGCACGAATACATCCTGCGCAACTGGCGGCTGGTCAAGGTCGCCACGACGAAGGCGCAGCGCAAGCTCTTCTTCAACCTGCGCAGCATGAAGGCGAGTTCGGCCGCGCTTTCGGTCGCCGAAGCGAAGGCCATCGCAAGAGACTTGGGCGTCAAGCCCGAGGAAGTGGTCGAGATGGAAACGCGCCTGACCGGGCACGATATCTCGATCGACCCGACGCCCGACGACCACGAAAACAGCGTTTCGCCGATCGCCTATCTCACGGATAGCGAAGACGAGCCGGCCAAGATCCTCGAGCGCAAGCAGACCGCGCAGAACCGCACGCGAGGGCTCAACACGGCGCTCGCCAAACTCGACGAGCGCAGCCGCCGCATCATCGAGGCGCGCTGGCTGCGTGAAGATGATTCGGCGTCGACGCTGCAGCAATTGGCCGACGAGTACGGCGTGTCCGCCGAGCGGATCCGCCAGATCGAGAGCAAGGCGATGAAGTCGATCCGCGGGCAAATGGCCCACGTCATGTAATTCTGCCTGCCCCCTCGAGAAACGCCGGCCTGGAGCCGGCGTTTTTCTTGTCGGCGTCCTCCGACAGGCGGCGAAGCCTGCGGCCGATGGCCGGCGACGGATGCGCCGGGTACTTTGCATTGGCTATGGGTCCATCGGAGACATGGGGCAGCCGCGCGCGCAATTTCTTCTCGTTTGTCGGAGTTGCGATCTTTTTTGGCGTCGCGTGCGATGCTGGCGCGGACGAACCGGCCCCCGACATTCCCGCCGCGTGGCGAGCGACCGCCGACGAGACGGCGCTCCAGGCGCTGCAAGTGCCATCGCCGGATCCGGCGACGACCATCCGGGAGAACAGGAGCTACGCCATCCCCGCCGTCGAAGTCCTGGGATTCAACGTCCTGCTGAATCTCGCCAACCGCTACACGACCGGCAACGAGTACGTGACCAACTTCACGACGATCCGCCGCAACCTGCACCGCAGCTGGGTCGTCGACAGCGATCCTTTCACCACCAACCAGCTGGCACATCCCTACCAAGGGTCGATGTACCTGGGGTTTGCGCGCTCCGCGGGCGTCGACTACTGGGAAGCGCTGGGTTATTCGTTCGCGGGCAGCGCGATGTGGGAGATTGCCGGAGAAAATTCGCCGCCGTCGCGCAACGACCTGCTGAACACCGGCCTGGGCGGATCGTTCTTAGGCGAAGCGCTGTTTCGCATGGCGAATCTCGTGCTCGAGAACCAGGCTTTGCCTGCATTCTGGCGCGAGGTGGGCGCCGCGGTCGTGTCGCCGGCAACCGGTTTCAATCGCCTCGTGTTCGGCAATCGCTTCGACACCATCTTCCCGAGCCACGACCCGGTCTACTACAGCCGCCTGCAACTGGGCTTTTCCGGTACGGCGCACAACGAATCGGGGACGTCGACGACGAAACTTCAGAGCAACGAGGCGCTGGCGGACTTCGCGATCGACTATGGCCTGCCGGGAAAGCCGGGCTACACCTATAACCGTCCGTTCGACTACTTCACGTTCCAGGCCACCACCTCGAGCGCCAACGGCTTCGAGAACCTGATGACGAAGGGCCTCCTCGCGGGACGCGACTACGACGTGGGGCTGGACTATCGGGGCATCTGGGGACTCTACGGCATCTACGATTACATCGCGCCGCAGACGTTTCGCGTTTCGTCGACGGCGCTGGCGCTGGGTACGACGGGCCAGTGGTGGCTGTCGAAGTCGATCGCGCTGCAAGGCACGGCGCTGCTGGGCGCGGGCTACGCCGCCGTCGGCACGACGCACAGCACGCAGGACAACGACTACCACTACGGCGTCGCGCCGCAGGCACTTCTTTCGCTGCGCGCGATCTTCGGCGAGCGGGCGTCGCTCGACGTCACGGGACGCGAGTATTTCGTGAGCCGCGTGGCGGCCGCCGATCGCGGCGGCCACGACAACATCGCGCGCATCGACGCGTCATTCACCGTACGCGTCTACAAGCAGCATGCGGTTTCGATCAAATATCTCGGCAACCGTCGCGACGCGTTCTATCCAGACGTCAACGACCGGTTTTCGCAGACGCGCGGAACGATCGGCCTCTTTTATGCCTACCTGGGCCACGACCAGTTCGGCGCGGTCGAGTGGCGATAACGCGCTCATTCGTTCTCGGACTTGTCCGAAGACTCCCATCGGCTCCGCAATGTTTTCGCCCACGAGGCATCCGGGTTGTTTTCGAGCGCGACGCTCTCGATTCGCAGGCGAGTTTCCGCGTCTCCGCCCCATTGAGGTCGTGCATAGCACATGGCCCGATCGTAGAGCCACCAGGTGTGGGGATTCGCTTCGACGGCCCGATCGAAGGCGGCAAGCCAGTCGCCTCCATTGAGTTTCGTGGAAACCATCAACCCGATGAGCGCCTCGTTTGCATCGGGGTTCATGCTCAACGTCGATTGATAAAACTGCTCGGACCAGGCGACGAAGACGGGAAAGCCGCGTCTGCCGATCTTGGGCACTTCGGGCCAGTACCCGGGCCCGCGAAGCATCCATCCGTATTGCTGGAGCGCGTAGGCCATTTGCCAGTGGGTCCGGTACGCTTGCGGCCGGCGTTGATAATTGGCCAGCGAAAGGGCGAGCGACGCCGTATGGGTGGCCTCGTTGGGAGGACGCGCCCGATGAAGCGATACCCAGTTCGCGACCTCTCCAGACAGCAGGCGCGTCCACCACGTCTCCTCCGGCCAGTCTTCGTGGCTGCCCTGGGCAAGCCCTGACGCAACGGCCATCCACGCCGCGGACAAATGGGCGTGGTTGCGTATCCAGGCGAAAAATTCGGGATACGGCCTCTGCCGCACGTTCCATCCCAGGTAATACGCAACGCGCCAATGTGCGACCAGTTGAACGGCGCTGGACTGGGGTGCTCCTCTTGCGATCACTGCGACGCGTTCCGCAAATTCCACGCGCCGTTTGTCGTCGTTGGGCTTGCCGTCATAGATGATGCGCCCCAGATAGTCGATCGCCGCCGGCGCGAACGCCGGGTCGGCAGCGATCATCGCCTCCAGCGTCTTCCACGACCGGTTTTCCTTGGGGCCGCCATAGCGCGCCAACGCGAGCAGGCTTTCGGGACGGATGGATCGCGCGCGCTGGCACGATGCGCGGGCAATCGACGTCAACTCGCCAGTCGCGCTGGCGGAGGCGAACTCGCACATTTCGGCCAACGCGCCGGGCCAAGCGGCCTCGGAGGCGATCTTCCACTCACGACGATGGGATGACTTCCCTGCCGCACACCCGTCGACGACGAGTTCGACTCGTATCGGCTTGGCCCCGCTCACCCGACCATGCGCGCACCAATCCGCGTGGTCGCGCGAGGCAGCGCGATAGGCGTTCGCGGTGCTGTCGCGTTTCAGTCCCCGCGGCGCGTCCTTTTTGCGTGTGTCGTCTGCATAGAGCCACGGCGCGACGACATCGAGCTTGGGGTCGGCGTCGAACAGGAGATCGTTCAGCGTGAAACCCACCGCGTAGCCCCGGTCGAGATCGGGCTGCGACGCATCGTCCCCGAGGCTCGCAACGACCATCAGCGGCAAGGGCGGCGGCATCGAAACGCCGGCCAATGTCTCGATCGACGGCAGCGGCTTCGCCAGGTACGGTTGAAGCAACTCCGCCAGGTCTTTGCTCTCGGGGAGTGTTTCCGCAGAGAGGCAGGCGGCGGCGAACATCGCGACCAAGCTGACGATCGACGCAAGGAAGCGCATTCGGGTCCCCGATCGGGAATGCAGCGCCATGAATGCTTCTAGAGTTCCACCTGCGTGCCGAGCTCGACGACGCGATTCGACGGAACGCGGAAAAATTCCGACGCCTTGGTCGCGTTCTTCGACATCGACACGAAGAGCCGCTCGCGCCACAGCGCCATGCCCGGCGCCACCGTCGCGATCAGCGTCTCGCGCGATACGAAAAACGACGTCTCCATCATGTCGAACACGAAACCGCGGCGGTTGCACTCCTCGAGGAGTTGAGGCACATCCGGGTCATCCTTGAAGCCATAACGCGCGACGATCTGGAAGAACTCGCATCCCAACGGCGCCATTTCCAGGCGCTCGGCGGCCGGCACCGCGGGGATATCGCGGGTCACGATGGTCAGGAACACGACGCGCTCGTGCAGCACCTTGTTGTGCTTGAGGTTGTGCAGAAGCGCGTGCGGCACGCTGTTGGGGGTGGACGTGAGAAAGACGGCGGTGCCCGCGACGCGCGTGGGCGGCGCGGCCGCGATGCTTTGAATGAAAAGATCGAGCGGCATCGCGTCTTCGGAGAGGCGCTTCATCAGCACGGCACGGCCCTTCTTCCACGTCGTGAGCAACGTGAACACGACGATGCCGCTCAAGATCGGGAACCAGCCGCCTTCTGGAATCTTGAGCGTATTCGACGTGAGGAAAGAGACGTCGATGACGACGAACGGCACGGCCACGGCCAACGCGGCGACGGTGGGCCAGTGCCACAGCCGCCGCATGACGACGAAGAGCGAGATGGAGTCGATCAGCATCGCGAGCGTCACGGCGATTCCATAGGCTCCGGCCAAATTGCTCGAGCTCCTGAAGCCGATGACGAGCAGGATCACGGCGGTCAGGAGCGCCCAGTTGATGAACGGGACATAGATCTGGCCGATCTGGCGCTCGGACGTGTGCAGGATCATGAGGCGCGGGCAATAGCCCATCTGGATCGCCTGCCGCGTCAGCGAGAACGCGCCGGAAATCACGGCCTGCGACGCGATCACCGTCGCGCACGTCGCGAGCACCACCAGCGGAAGCAGCGCCCACGCAGGCGCCAGCAGGTAGAACGGATTCTTCACGGCCTCGGGGTCGGCAAGGATCAGCGCGCCTTGGCCAAAATAGTTGAGCACGAGAGCCGGCATGACAAAGAAGATCCATGCGCGGCGGATCGGCGACTTGCCGAAATGGCCCATGTCGGCGTAAAGCGCTTCGGTGCCGGTCACGGCCAGCACGATTGCCCCGAGCGCCAGGAACGACAACTTGGGACTTCCCGCAAAGAACGCGACGGCGAACGCGGGATTGAGCGCCGCGAGCACGCCCGGTTCCCTTGCAATGCCCGACGCCCCGAGGGCGGCGATCGCGACGAACCACACCGACATGACCGGTCCGAACAGCGCGCCGACGCGTCCGGTGCCGTGGCGCTGGATCGCGAACAGCGCGACGATAATCATGAGCGTGGTCGGGACGACGAATTCGCGCAATCCGGGCGCCATCACCTCGAGACCCTCGACCGCGGACAACACGGAGATCGCCGGCGTGATCATGCCGTCGCCGTAGAACATCGCGGCGCCGAAAATGCCGAAGCCGACCAGCCACCAGCGCCGCTTTGGCTGCCCTTCGAGGCCCCTTGATACAAGCGCCGTCAGCGCGAGCACGCCGCCTTCGCCGCGATTGTCGGCGCGCAGCACCAGCGTCACGTACTTGAACGTCACGACGATGACGAGCGACCAGAAAATGACCGACAGCACACCCAGCACGTTGTCGACCGTCAGCGGCAGTCCGTGCGCGCCGTGGAACGCCTCGCGCAGCGTGTACAGCGGGCTCGTGCCGATGTCGCCGTAGACGACGCCGATGGCGCCGACGACGAGCGCGGCCATCCGTTGTTTCTGGGGCGAAGGATCGCTCACGAAAAGGGTGTTGCGGCCGCGCTTGGCGTTACGTCGGGGTTTCGTCCGTGCGGCGGGAGAAGCGGATATTCAATTGCTTGAGCTTGCGATAGAGATGGGTGCGCTCAAGGCCCGCTTTCTCCGCAACCTTGCTCATGTTGCTCTGCTCCTTCCCCAGAAGCTGCTCGAAATAAATGCGCTCGAAGGCCTCGCGCGCCTCGCGCAGCGGCAGCTCGAAAAAGCGCGCGGTGATTTCGGGCGCGAGCGATGGATTGGGAATGGCCGCCTCGCCCAGAAGACGCTTGACGAGATCGTTGGTGACTTCGCCGCGCAAGAGGACCAGGTTGTTCACGACACCGGCCAGGTGATCGAGATTGCCCGGCCAGAATGCGTTGGTGAGCGCCGTCAGCGCGGCCGGCGGCAGTGCCGACAGGAGCGGCGGCGCGGCAGCGCCTTTGTTTGCTTCACGCCAAAAGCGCTCGATGAGCGGCGGAATGTCTTCGCGCCGCGTGCGCAGCGGCGGCAGCACGACCGCGCCCGGCGAAAGCTGCGCGAGGAGCGCCGCGTCGAACTTTCCTTCGGCCGAAAGATTGCCCAGCGGTTCGGCGCTGGTGCACACCAGCGTGACATCGTGCTTCTCGAGCTTGGGCAGCAGGAACGAGAGGCCCTTCTGTTCTGCCTTCGAATACTGGCCGATCTCGGCGCAATACAGCGTGCCTTCGTGCGCCTCCTCGATGAGGGCGAGCGGATTGGCGGTGAGCCGCTGTCCATTGGGGAGAGCGACCCAGGGCGCATCGGGCGATTGCAACGCGCGCGCCGCGATGTCGTGCCCGGCGCCCGATTCGCCGACGATCAGCACCGCGCGGCGCGCGGCGATCAGCTGATCCAGCGCACGTTCAGTCTCGCGCACGGCAGTCCCGGATCCCAGCGCAGCCAGCGAGACGTGGCGCGGCTCCTGCGTGGCCGCCATCTTGAACGCGCGCGCGATCGTCGACAGGAGCTTCGAGAGCCCGATCGGCTTCTCGAGGAAATCGAACGCGCCGATCTTGGTGGCGTCGACGGCGGTTTCGATCGTTCCATGCCCCGACATCATGACTACGGGCATCGTGAGCAGGCCGCTGCCCGCCCATTCGCGCAGCAGCGTGACGCCGTCGGTGTCGGGCATCCAGATATCGAGCAGGACCAGAGCCGGTTGCTGGCGGAGCCGGTACGCGCGCGCCTCGCCGGCGTTTTCCGCGGTGGCGACGGAATAGCCCTCGTCCTCCAGGATTTCCGACAGCAGTTCGCGAATGCCCACTTCGTCGTCGACAATGAGAATTTCCCTGAGCAGCGCCATGGCTTTCGTCCCGTCAGGCGGCCGCGGCGGCGGGCTTCGCAGCCGGAACGACCGGGAAATGGAGCGTCACGCGCGCGCCGTTCGGCTGCACGTTGTCGAGATTGACCCGCCCGCCGTGCTCATCGATGATTTTTTTCACTATCGCGAGCCCCAGGCCCGTTCCTTTCGCTTTGGTCGTCACGTACGGCTCGAACGCGTGCTGCAGCACGTCCTGCGCAAATCCCGGTCCGCCGTCGGTGAACGTGAGCGTCGACTCGCTGGCGTCCGCGGACAACGCGATCGCGAAATGCGGCTCGGCGACATCGGCCTGCGCATCGATCGCGTTCGAGAGGAGATTGTGGAACACCTGGCGCAGGCGGGTCGGCTCGCCCAACACCATGACGGGCGCTTCGGCCAAGGATAACGCAACGTGCGGGCGCAGATTGTCGTACAGACCGAGCACGTCCTGCAAGAGCGCCGCCAAATCGACCATCTGCAGCTGGCCCGGCCGCGGCTGCCGCGCGTAGATGGCAAAATCGTCGACCATGTGCTTCATCGCGCTCACCTGCGACACGATCGTCTGCGTGCCACGTCTGAGCGCTTCCTGGTCCGGGCCTTCGAGCTTTGCACCGAGCTTGACCGCCAACCGCTCCGCGGAGAGCTGAATCGGCGTCAGCGGGTTCTTGATCTCGTGCGCCAGCCGCCGCGCGACTTCCGACCACGCGGCGTCGCGCTGCGCCTGCACCAGTTCGGACACGTCGTCGAAGACCACGACGTAGCCGCCGGCCGCCGGCGTCCCGGGCAGCCGCGTGCCGCGCATCAATAGCGTCCGGGAAAGGTCGGCCACACCGAGCTCCGCTTCTTTCTGCCATTGGCCGTCGCGGCTGCCGCGAAAGCCTTCGCCGACCAGTTCGGCGAACGACGCCAGCGCGGGGAGCCGTTTGCCCCAGTCGGCCAGCGGCATCCCGAGCAGCTCGGCCAAGGGCTGCTGCAGGATCACCGCGGCACTCGGATTGACGGTGCGCAGCCGACGCTGCTCGTCGAACGCCAGCACGCCGGAGGACAGGTTGCCGAGAATGCTCTCTAGATAGGCACGCGTGGTCTCGGTCGCGCGCCGGCTGTCCTCGGCCTTTCCTTGCGCTTCGGCGAGTTGCGCCGTCATCGTGTTGAATGATTCGGTAAGGACGCCCAATTCGTCGCGCGAGACGACCGGCTGTCGCCGCGTGAAGTCGCCCTCCGCGACGGCGCGCGTGCCTTCGGCCAGGAGCCCCAGCGGCGCGGCAAATCGCTCGGACAACACGACGGCCAGGCCGAGCGCGCTCGTCAATGCGAGCAGCAGCGTCAGCGCCAACGTGAGCTGGTAGAGTTGTTTGAGGCTCGTGCGCAGCAGCGTCAATTCGCGATAGTCGCGCACCCCGGAACGCACGCGATCGGCTTCCTGCGCCAGGGACTTCTGCACCGGCTCGACGACCTGCAGCAATTTGAGTGGGTTGGCGATGTCGTCGGTGTTGACGGGAACCACGACGCGCAGCACGAGCCCGCCTTCGCCCGTCTCCTCGATTTTCTTGTAGGGCTGCTGCAACCGTGCGAGGCGCAACGCCTCCGGCGGCGGCGGTTCGGGTGTTGCGTGCGAGCCCCCGGTGCCGGCGACCGCGAGCACGCCGCCGGTCGGCGTGAAGAGCGTCGCCTCGAAGACGCTCGCCTGCTCCGCGGCGCGGTTCAGCGCCGTGGCGAGATTGCCTTGGGCCTCCGACAGCGCGACAGCGAGCTGCGTCGCCTTGTTCGTCGTGTCGTTCAGCAGGTATTTGAGGGAGCTGTCGGCCAGCGACAGGCCGCTGTCGAGCGCGCGATCGACACGCACGTCGAACCAGCTCTCGATGCTCCTGCCGATGAATTGTGCCGAGACCGCGTAGACCAGCGCGCCGGGCAAGCCTGCCACGAGGGCGAACAGCAGCACCAGCCGAACCGCCAGCCGCGAACCGAAGACGCCTGCCTTCAGGTTGCGCCGCAGTTGCCAGAGCTGCCAGCCGACAACCAGCATCAGCAAGCCGACCAGAATGCCGTTGGCCACGAGCAACACGTCGTAGCCTTGCGCGAACAGCGCCGTATTCGCCGTCGCCGTGGCGAGCAGGAAGACGGCGATGGCGGCCAGCGACGCCGACACCAGAAGCAGCCAGCGAAGACCGCGCTTTCCAGGCAGCGCGTTCATGGGTGGACCCCCACGCTCACTTCGTTCGCTGCCCTCTCGCTCCCGGTCATGGGTTCGGCACCGTAAAAATCCAGCGTTCCCAGTCGGACGCGAGCGTCCATTCGCGCGAGGCGAGCGCATTGACCTGAAACGGCTTCGGCAATTGATTCACGTCCAGGCGAAGACGCACGGCGGCGTCGTATTTGGCCCCCTTCGCCAGCCCATCGGCGGAAGCGACCGGCCGCGACGTCACGCGCCCGATGAAATGCTCGACCTCGTCCAGCGAATTGAACGTTTGCGACAACAAGCCGCTCGCGACCCGGTATTGATGGGTGAGCGCGTTGTAGGAGACGCGATAATGCGTCGCCGCCTGCGCGACTTTTTCGTCCAGCCAGTACCATCGCGCCCGCGTCAGCTCGAAATCGAGGACGAAATAAAGCGGGATGCCTTTTTCGAGCGCCTCTTCCAGCGTCGGATTCAGGGATAACTCGAATTCGGCATTGAGCAGGACTTCGCCCTCGTCGATCCGCAATTCGGCCGCCTTGACGGGAATCGTGTCCGCCCGGACCGGAACCGCAACGGCCAGCCAGCACGCCGCGAACGCCCACGCCGCGAACATTGCGAGCACCGCCCTCCGGCGTGGGACGATCGGCGAACGGCGTGGGGCAGGAGTCGGGAGGCTACACGGCATGCCGGAGACAATCGCGGTTCTTAGTCCGGCGTCGCGGCTTTGGGAATCTTGAGGCCCGCCACGAGATCGACGCCTTCGCGGGGGTGGCTTGTGACCGCCAAACTAGCCCGCGTCAGGCTTGCGGAACAATGCGTAGAAGAAACCGTCATGATTGTGGCGCGCGCCCCTCCCGGAAGGCAAGAGTTGGCCGCCGTCGTGGGAGATCTCCGGGTCGAATCTGATGGTTTCGCGCAACGCATCGGGGGTTTCGGCCATGAATTCGCGGACGCGCAACTCGTTTTCGCCGGCAAAGACCGAACACGTTGCATAAAGCATAAGGCCGCCGGGCGCGAGAAGCGGCCACAGCGCCCGGAGGATTCGCCGCTGCTCGCCCGCCAGCGCAGCCAGGTCCGATTTGCGGCGCAGCCACTTGGCATCCGGATGGCGTCGCACGATGCCGGAAGCCGTACACGGCACGTCCGCCAGGATCCGGTCGAACGGTCGGCCATCCCACCATGCGGCGGGCTCGCCTGCGTCCCCGGCGACAACTCGAACGCGGCGCCCTGCGTGGCCCAGCCGGGCCAGATTCTCGCGAACGCGCGGAAGTCGAGCGTCGTCGCGGTCGAGCGCGGTGAGTTCGACATCCGAGAGCTCCAGGATGTGCGATGTCTTTCCTCCCGGCGCGGCACACGCGTCGAGAACGCGCAGGCCATCGCGCAGCGCGAGCAGCGGCGCGGCCAGTTGCGCGCCCAAGTCCTGCACCGCAAAGGCTCCGTCGGAAAATCCGGGCAACGCAGTGACCGGGCGCGGCGGGTCCACATGGATGCCCTCTGCACCGACCGCGCTTGCCGCAATGGCGTCGGCCGCGAATCGGGCGAGGAGCGTCTCGCGCGTGCCCGCCCGGCGGTTGACCCGCAATGTGAGCGGCGCTCGCTCATTGCCCGCAGCGAGAATCTGCTCCCAGTGATGCGGGTGGTCGGATTCGACGCGGCCGATCCACCAGCGCGGATAGGACCAGCGCGCGACCGGGCTCTTTGCAGCCACCTGCGCGTTCAGCGCGTCGCGTTCGCGCAGGTATCGTCGCAGCAGCGCGTTGACGAGCGCCTTCGCCTGCGGCCGTGCGATGAGGCCGGCCGCGTCGACGGCGCGATCGACGACAGCGAATGGCGGCGCATCGGTGTGGTCGAGTTGATAGAGTGCCACAGCGATCAGCGCGGCGAGGCGCGCGTCGGCGACGGGCTTGGCGGCGAGCTCGCGCGTGAGTCCTTCGTAGCGGCCCCAGTGCCTGAGCGTTCCGTACGCGAGCTCCTGCACGAGTGTGCGCCCGCGAAGCGGCGAGCCATCGTCGACCGCCGCGAGTGCCGCGGGCAGCGCCATGCCCTCCAGCACGTGGCGCACGGCGAGCGCCGCTTGTTGCTGTTCGACCTGCATCCGAAAGCGGCGAGTCAGTCGGGCGCGCCGAAACGCGACCCCGGCGCGACTGCGTGTCCCGCGGCAAAGGCCGAAGCCGACATCCGCTTGCCGCTCGCCGGCTGCAATTCCACGAGCCGCAACGCGCCGAGGCCGCAGGCGACATCGATACCATCCTTGCCGACGGCGACGACGGTGCCCGCGACCGAGTCATCGGTTCGAGCCACCACTGCCGGACTGGTGCGCCACACCTTGACAGTCTGGCCGCCGAGTCGGGTGGCCGCGCCGGGGGCGGGATCGAACGCGCGTATCTTGCGGTCGATGCCTTCCGGCGACTGCGACCAATCGATCACGGCTTCCGCGCGTTCCAGCTTGCTGGCGTAGGTGACGCCGGTGGCGGGCTGCGGCTTGCTTGTGAGCGCTTCCTCACGCGCAAGGCGCGTCAAGACGGACACCATCGCCTGCGCGCCCGCCGCCGCCAGTTTGTCGTGCAGTGTTCCCGCCGTTTCCCGGGGCGCGATCGGAACGTCAGTGCACAGCACGATGGGCCCGGTGTCGAGCCCCGCGTCCATTTGCATGATCGTCACGCCGGTGGCGCGGTCGCCGGCCTCGATCGCGCGCGGAATCGGCGCCGCGCCGCGCCACCGCGGAAGTCTCGACGCGTGCACGTTGAGGCAGCCATGCCGCGGCCAGGCGAGCACGGCCGGCGGCAGGATGAGCCCATAGGCGGCAACCACGAGCACGTCCAGCGGAACGGCGAGCAAGGCCGCACGCGAGTCGCCGCTGCCGAGGGTGGCGGGTTGGAGGACGATGAGCCCGAGGGAGGCCGCGAGCGCCTTGACGGGCGAGGATTCGGCCTTGAGGCCGCGTCCCTTGGGCCGGTCGGGTTGGGTCAGCACCAGGGCAACGTCGAACCCGGCGGCGACGAGCGCTTCGAGCACCATGGCCGCAAAGCGCGGGGTGCCGGCAAAACCGACCCTCATCGGTCGAGAGGCGGCGAAATCAACCCGCGAGCCGCTGCTTCTTGCGCTGCTTGGCCTTGAGCCGGGCGCGCTTCAGCGGCGACAGGTAGTCGACGAACATCCTGCCTACGAGGTGGTCCATTTCGTGCTGCACGCAGACAGCAAGCATGTCGTCGACGGTACGCTCGAACGGTTCGCCGTGCTCGTTGGACGCGCGCACCGTGACGCGCGCCGCGCGCACCACCTTGTCGTAAAAGCCGGGGACCGACAGGCAGCCCTCTTCGCACTCGATTTCTCCGGAGGCACTGATGAGTTCGGGATTGACGAGCACGAGCAGCGAATCCCGGGCGTCCGAGGCGTCGATGACAATGACGCGCTTGTGCACGTCGACCTGTGTGGCGGCCAGCCCGACGCCGGGGGCCGCATACATGGTTTCGGCCATGTCCCGGACCAGCTTGACCACGTCCGGCGTGAAGGCCGTGACCGGCGATGCGACTTTTTTGAGACGCGGGTCGGGGTATTCCAGTATGGGGAGGAGCGCCATAGCTTGCCAAATGCAGGTGCCGGATGCAGAATCCGTGTTAAGTCCTTATTTTGCGGCGATTTAGGACGATGGTTTAAGACATCGTCACCGGCCGCCCAAGGAAGAGCCGTTATGGTTCAACAGTTTACCACATGGAAGCCCCTGCTCGCGGCCGTTGCGGCGGCAGGCATGCTTGCGCTCGGTGCCCCTGTCGCCGGGCAGAATCCCGCCGCCATCCAGATCGTGGAGAAGGCGCCGCCGACGTACACGGTGCAAAAAGGCGACACACTCTGGGGAATCTCCGGCCGGTTCCTCAAGGACCCCTGGCGCTGGCCCGACATCTGGCGCCTGAACCGCGACCAGATCAAGAATCCTCATCTCATCTACCCGGGCGATGTCGTCAAACTCGATTACGTGGACGGCCAGCCGCAGCTGTCGTTGACGCGCAACGGCGTCCGCGTTTCGCCGTCGACGCGCGCGTCGGCGCTCGACGTCGATGTCATCCCCTCCATCCCGCCGGGCGACATCGAACCTTACCTGTCGAAGACGCTCGTCACCGGACCGAATGGCCTGGCCGGCTCCGCCGAAATCCTCTCCGGACGCAATCCCGCGCGAATGGTCCGCGGTGCCGGCGACGTCATCTACGTCGCGGGGCTCGATCCCGGGGCGGGCGATTACTGGTACATCTACCGCCCGGGCCCGCCGATCAACACGTACGACGGCAAGGACGTGTTGGGCTATGAAAGCAAATTCATTGGCACCGCGCGCGTCGAAAAGTTCGGCGAGCTCGCAACGGTGCGCATCGAGTCCGCCGACCTCGAAGTGCTGCTGGGAGACAGGCTGCTGCCCGCGCCGCGCGAGATCCTCGCGAATTACGTGCCGCGTGCACCGGACAAGGCGATCGATGCGCGCGTCCTCTACGTTCCCTACACCAACACCGAGACGGGTCGTGGCTACGTGGTGACGCTCGACAAAGGCAAGATCGATGGCCTCGAGCCCGGCAACGTGCTGGCGGTTTATCGCGCTGTCGAGCCGATCGTCGATCCGCGCCCGTCGAAGCAGCAGTCGACGATCCTGCGCTATCTCGACCCGACCACCGTCTTCACGCCGGCCGTGCTGGTTTCCCCGGCCGACGAGCGAACCGGCCTCATGTTCGTATTCCGCACGTTCGACCGCGTGTCGTATGCGATCGTGCTGAACACGACCGATCCCGTTCGCCCGGGCGACTACGCTCGTACGCCGTAGTCCCAAGTCGCCCCCAGGGAACCTAGTCCGTAAGTCAGATAGCGGCGCGCGGCCGCTGCCGTTCAAACTGGCCCGATGTCCGTCGCCGCCTCGACCCCGGAGGCCTGGGCGACGCTGTCGCTCAAGGCCCTGCCCCACGAACCGCTGGTCGCGTTGTTGCGCGCCTGCGGCGGTCCCAACGCCGTGCTGGCGGCCACGCGGGCGCAACTTCTCGCCATCGTTCCCGAAACGATCGCCACGCGCGTCCTGGAGCCCATCGACCTGGATTCACTGTCGGCGACGCGTCGATGGCTCGCCGAGCCGGCCCACGAAATCGTTGCGTGGGACGATGCGGACTATCCGCGCGCGCTGCTCGACCTGGGGCATGCGCCGCCCGCGCTTTTCTTTGTCGGGCGCCGTGAACTCCTGAACCGGCCGGCCCTGGCCATCGTCGGCAGCCGCAACGCAACGGCACAAGGCGCCATCAATGCGCGTGCATTCGCAAACGCGCTTTCCAACGCCGGGCTGACCATCGTATCCGGTTTGGCGATCGGCATCGACGCCGCCGCGCACGAGGGCGCGCTCGACGGCTTAAGCTCGACGTTGGCCGTCGTCGGCACCGGCCTCGATCGCGTCTATCCCGCACGCAATCGCGCGCTCGCGCACCGAATCGCGCAGCACGGCGGATTGATCTCGGAGTTCCCGCCCGGCACGCCGCCCAGGGCGATGAATTTTCCGCGACGGAACCGGCTGATCAGCGGCGTCGCGCGCGGCGTGCTCGTGGTGGAGGCCGCGGTATCGTCGGGTTCGCTCATCACGGCGCGGTATGCCGGCGAGCAGGGCCGCGAGGTCTTTGCGATTCCCGGATCGATCCATTCACCGCTGTCCAAGGGATGCCACAAGCTGATCCGCGACGGCGCCAAGCTCGTCGAAACCGCGCAGGACATCCTCGAGGAACTCGGGATGGGCGCGCAGCGCGAAAGTGCGAACAAACGCGCCGCGGGCGCGTCGACCGATGTCGAAGCGTCGCTGCTGGACGCCCTGGGCGGCGACACGATCGATGTCGACACGCTGGTGTCGCGCACCGGGATGGCGTCGAGTGTCGTGATGGCCGCACTCACCGGCCTCGAGCTGTCGGGGCGCATCGCGGCCATTCCCGGAGGCCTCTGGCAGCGCCTGCATCGCGGATGAGCGCTCTCGCGTGCGTGCGCGCGCGTTGGGTCCCCCGAAAAATTCGTTTTCTTGCCGCCGTCGTCCCACCCCGGTTAGTATCGGCGTCCCTTTGCAACGGTCAGTGACCTTTTTAGTCCCTTGTCCAAAAGCCTCATCATCGCCGAAAAGCCTTCCGTCGCCGCCGACATCGCGCGCGCGCTGGGCGGCCTCACCCGCCACGACGATTACTTCGAGAGCGACAAGCACGTCGTCTCGTCGGCGGTCGGCCACCTGCTCGAGATCGGCATGCCGGAGGAAGAGGAAGTCAAGCGCGGCAAATGGACGTTCGCGCATCTTCCCGCGCTGCCGTCGAAATTCGCTCTGAAGCCCATCGAGAAGAACGAAGGACGCCTGCGGACGCTGTTGAAGCTCATCAAGCGCAAGGACGTCACGGCACTCGTCAACGCGTGCGACGCCGGGCGCGAAGGCGAGCTCATCTTCCGCTACATCGTCCAGTACGCGAAGACCGGCAAGCCGATCAAGCGGCTCTGGCTGCAGTCGATGACGCCCGCGGCGATCCGCGACGGCTTCGCGCAACTGCGCAGCAACGAGGCGATGCTGCCGCTGGCCGACGCCGCCGTCTGCCGCTCGGAGTCGGACTGGCTGGTCGGCATCAACGGAACGCGGGCGATGACCGCGTTCAATTCGAAGTCCGGCGGCTTCCAGTTGACGACCGTCGGGCGCGTGCAGACGCCCACACTCGCGATCCTGGTCGATCGCGAAGCGAAAATCCGCGCATTCCGCCCGCGCAACTATTGGGAACTGATCGGCACGTTCCGCGCCGCGGGCGGCGAATACACGGGCCGCTGGTTCGACGAAGACTTCCGGAAGAACGACGACGACCCCGACGCTCGTGCGGAACGGCTGTGGGACGAAGCGCGCGCGCGAACGATCGGCGAGCTCACGGCGGGCAAGCCGGGGGTCGTGACCGAGGAATCGAAGCCGTCCACGCAGGGCGCGCCGCTCCTCTACGACCTCACGAGCCTGCAGCGCGAAGCCAACGGCCGCTTCGGCTTTTCCGCGCGCACGACGCTGTCGCTCGCCCAGGCGCTGTACGAGAAGCACAAGGTGCTGACCTATCCGCGCACCGATGCGCGCGCGCTGCCCGAGGATTACATCGGCACGGTCAAGGCCACGCTGGAGGAACTGGGCGAGACCAACGCCTTCGGCGGCTTCGCGCGCGAAATCCTGAAACAGAAATGGGTGCGGCCCAACAAGCGCATCTTCGACAACTCGAAGATCTCGGACCACTTCGCGATCATTCCCACGCTGTCGCGGCCGAAGCACCTGAACGAAATCGAGGCCAAGCTCTACGATCTCGTGGTCCGCCGCTTCCTCGCCGTGTTCTATCCGCCCGCCGAGTTCCTGCTCACCACGCGGATCACGCGCGTGGAAGCGCAGCCCTTCAAGACCGAAGGCAAGGTGCTGGTTTCCCCGGGCTGGCTCGCCGTCTACGGCAAGGAAGCGCAGGGCGACGAGGCGACGCTCGCGCCCGTGCTGCCCAACGAAAAGGTCGTCACTGAAAAAGTCGACGTCGTGCCGCTCGTTACGCGCGCGCCGCCGCGCCTGAACGAGGCGACGCTCCTGTCGGCGATGGAAGGCGCGGGCAAGCTGATCGAGGACGACGACCTGCGCGAAGCGATGCGTGAAAAGGGGCTGGGCACGCCCGCCACGCGCGCGTCGATCATCGAAGGCCTGATCGCGGAGCGCTACATCTATCGCGAAGGCAAGGAGCTCGTGCCGACGGCGAAGGCGTTCTCGCTGATGACGCTCTTGCACGGCCTCGGTGTCCCCGAGCTTTTCTCGCCCGAGCTCACGGCCGAATGGGAGTTCAAGCTGGCGCAGATGGAGCACGGCCAGCTTCGTCGCGACGAATTCATGCGCGAGATCGTCGCGATGACCGAGCACATCGTCGGCCAGGCCAAAGGTTACGAGAGCGACACGATCCCGGGCGATTTCGCGACGCTGACAAACCCGTGCCCGAAATGCGGCATCGGCGAAATCCATGAAAAGTACAAGAAATTCCAATGCACCAACCCCGCGTGCGATTTTGCGTTCTGGAAGATCCTGGGCGGCCGCCAGCTCGAGCCGCACGAGGCCGATGCGCTGATCAAGGACCGCGAGATCGGCCCGCTCGAGGGATTCCGAAGCAAACTGGGCCGGCCGTTTTCGGCGAAGCTCAAGTTGACCGACGCCAACGAGGTCACGTTCGACTTCGGCAACGAAGGCGGAACGGACGACGGCGAGGTCCCGGATTTTTCGGCACAGACCCCTCTGGGGGCGTGTCCCAAGTGCTCGTCACGCGTGTACGAATTGCCGAATGCCTACGTTTGCGAAATGGCGGTCGGCCCGGAAAAGACGTGCGATTTCCGTTCTGGGCGGATGATCCTGCAGCGCCCGATCGAACGCGCACAAATGGAAAAGTTGCTCGCGACTTCGAAGACCGACCTGCTGCAATTCGTGTCGGCACGCACAAGGCGGCCGTTCTCGGCGTATCTCGTCGTGCAAAAGGACGGCAAGGTCGGATTCGAATTCGAACCCAAGGACCCCACGAAAGCACGCGGACGCGGCGCGCGTCCTGCCGGCGCATTGCGAGTCCTGGGTGCGCATCCCAAGACCCGCGCGCCGGTGGAGTTGCACAGCGGCAAGTACGGCCCTTACGTCAAGCACGGCGCGGTGAATGCAACCCTTCCGGACCGCGACAAGGTCGACTCGCTCACGCTTTCCGAAGCGCTCGAACTGCTGGCGGCGAAAGCCGGGAAGTCTACGGGGACCTCGACGCGTGCCGCGAAGGCGCCGGCCAGGAAGGCCGCGAAGCCGGAGGCGCCAACGCCGGCCGCCAAGACCGCGGCCAAACGACCCACGGCGAAGACGACGGCGCGCAAGCCCGCCGCGAAGAAACCGGTAGCAAAGACGAAAAAGCCCGCCAGCAGGAAGCGCTAGCCGAATTTGATCCCTTGGGCCAAAGGCAGTTCGCGGCTCCAGTTGATCGTGTTGGTCTGCCGGCGCATGTACGCCTGCCATGCGTCGGAGCCCGATTCGCGTCCGCCGCCCGTTTCCTTCTCGCCGCCGAACGCGCCGCCGATTTCTGCGCCCGACGTGCCGATGTTGACGTTGGCGATGCCGCAGTCGCTGCCGCCCGCCGCGAGGAAGGCTTCGGCCGTGCGCATGCTGAGCGTGAAAACCGCGCTCGACAGGCCCTGCCGCACGCCGTTGTTGAGCGCAATCGCCTCGTCAACGGTGGCGAAACTCATCACGTAGAGAATCGGCGCAAACGTCTCGCGCTGCACGCACGGCCACTCGTTGCGCGCATTCGCGATGATCGCCGGCTCGACCCAGAATCCCGGACCGGGCAGCACGCGGCCGCCGCAGACGAGCGTGCCGCCACTTTTCGTCGCCTCGGCGATGGCAGAGACGTAATTGTCGACCGCGGCGACATCGATCAGCGGTCCCATCAGCGTCGCCGGTTCCAGCGGGTCGCCGATGCGCACCTGCGCGTACGCCGCCTTCAATCGTTCCAGCAGTTGCGAAACGCGCAACGCGTGCACGATCAGCCGGCGCGTCGTCGTGCAGCGCTGCCCCGCCGTCCCCACCGCGCCGAACACGACCGCGGGCACGACCAGGTCGAGGTCCGCGTCGTCGGCCACGATGATCGCGTTGTTGCCGGCGCATTCGAGCAGCGACTTCCCGAAACGTCCGGCAACGGTCGTCGCAATGTCGCGGCCCACGGCCGATGATCCGGTAAACGAGACGAGCGCGATGCGCGGGTCGGCGACGAGCGCGCGCGTTCCGGCGTTGTCGGCGATCGCAAGCGTGAATATCGGCGGCAACGAAAGTTCAGTCATCACGCGATTCGCGAGAGACTGCACCGCGAGCGCCGCGAGCGGCGTTTTCGGCGACGGCTTCCAAATGACCGCGTTGCCGCAGATTGCCGCGAGCATCGCGTTCCAGGCCCAGACGGCCACGGGAAAGTTGAACGCGGAAATGACGCCGACGACGCCGAGCGGATGCCACTGCTCGTACATCCGGTGCGCCGCGCGCTCCGAGTGCATCGTCTTGCCGTAGAGCATCCGCGACTGGCCGACCGCGAAGTCGGCGATGTCGATCATTTCCTGGACTTCGCCGTCGCCTTCCGCCTTGATCTTGCCGTTCTCGAGCGACACGAGCGTGCCCAGCGCGTCCTTGTGTTCGCGCACCAGGTTGCCGAAGCGGCGCACCGCGTCGCCGCGCTGCGGCGCCGGCACATCGCGCCACGCGTGCGCGGCGCCCGCCGCCGTTTCGATCACCGCCGCGAGGTCGTCCGCGCCAGCGAGAGCAACGCGCGCCAGCGGCTGCTCGTTGGCGGGATTGGCCGATGCGATGACGACGCCGCCGCCGCGCCATTGGCCCGGACCCAGGCAAGCACCGCGATTGTCCACAGCGATGCCGAAGCCTTTCAGCAGTGCGCGCAATTTTTTCGGGTCCATGTCGTCTTTCCGTTTGCGAAGCGCGAAGCAGCGACGCGCCGCACTTGCCTATATCGGCGCGCACATGACGACGAGATCGGGCCCGTCGCCCTCCGCAAGCCATCCCTTGGCGACCATGGCGGCGCGCACGGCCTTGTCGGTCATGTACCGATGATTCGCATCGGCGCGATTGCTGAACACGCGATAGACCTGCGTCGAGTTCGCCGGACAAACGCCGGCGACCGGCAGGAACATCTGCATGAACTGCGGGTCCTCGAGGACGAAACTCGGGTTCTTGGCACCCGTGGCGTTGCACTCCGTCGTGCCGCGTCCGAAGAAATGCGAGTCGCCCAGCCCCGGCGGAATGTAGAAGCGGCACACCGGCGACGATCCCGCCTGGGCGCTGGTGTACGCATTGAACGCATAGCCGGTCCGCGTCCATCCTTTGATCATGATTCCGGCGTCGAGCTTCGCGATTTCATCGCTGACCCAGCTTATGAAATAGTGATCGAGGCTTGCGTTGTAGAACTCGACCACCGTGACGGGCGCGGGGGGTCCCGCGATCGCCAATGCCGCCCGGACGGCTGCGTCGGCATCGACGATGCCCGCGCCGCAGATCGACGGGTCGCAATCCGAGCCCGCCGGAAAGGGCTTCGCGGTCGACGCGAGTGTGGCGCGAAGCTGCGCGGCGGTGAGATTGGGCGCGACCGACAGCATGAGCGAGGCGACGCCGGCCACCATCGGTGCGGAAAAGCTCGTTCCCTGCCCCGGGACGAAATAGTCGAACGTCGGTACCGTGGCGCCCTCGTTCGAGTCGAGCCAGATCGAGCCACCGGCCTTGGTCGTCTCGCCGCCCGGCGCGCTGATGTCGATGCGCGCGCCGAAGTTGCTGTAGCTCGCGCGATTGCCGACGACGTTCGTCGCCGCCACCGAAATGACGCCAGCGCAGTTCGAGGGCGCGCTCGGTCCATCCTGCCCTTCGTTGCCCGCGGACGCGACTATCGCGCGCGTGACGCCGTGGGCGAATACGGCGGCGATCGCGCTGGAATAGGCAGCGCCGCAATCGCCGGTGCCGCCCAAGCTCAGGTTGATGACGTGGGCCGCGTTCGCGTTGGCGGGCACGCCGGGAACGGACAGCCCGCCCGCCCACATCAAGCCATCGATGATGTCCGAATCGCTGCCGTCACATTTGCCGAGCACGCGGACCGGCAGGATTTTCGCCGCCCAGTCGATCCCCGAGCCCCAGTTGTGGTTGTTCGTGTTGGACGCGATGATCCCTGCAACGCCGGTGCCATGCCAGCTGCTCGGCTCCTGCTTGCAGTTGTCGTCGTCCTTGAACGCGCCCGCCAAGTCCGTGGCGTCGATCCAGTCGCCCGGATCGGATGCGTCGGCATCGCGTCCGTCGCCGTCGTTCGCGTGCGCCAGGTCGGAAACGAAGTCGTATCCGGGAAGAAGCCGTCCCGCCAAATCGTCGTGTGGCCGAATGCCCGTATCGAGGACGGCCACGACGACCGACGGACTGCCCGTCGTCGTATCCCACGCCGCGTACGCGCTGATCGCCACGGCTGTGTTGGAGAGATAGGTCTGCTGGAAACTCTGCTTGGCGTCGTTCGGCACGATGTGCCGTTTCACCCGGCGATCGACCTGTGCGAATTCGACGTTGGGGTCCCGCGCGAGGCGCGCGGCGAGCGCGTCGGCCTCCGCCGCGGACAGCGCGCGATCGAGCGCGACGACGTGCGCGTCCAGCGCCATGGCGCGGACATAGCGCAGTTCGAGGTTGCGGTCAGCGGCCAATTGCGCGACTTGCGCTTTCGGCAGCGGCAAATTCTTGGCGGCGGGTGACCTGAATTTGACGATCAGGCGCGTCGTGTCGGCGGCCGTCGCGGCTTGCGCAACGAAACCGAAAAACGCCAGCGCGAACACCAGCACGACAGCGAATGGTTTGGGAGATCGATTCATCAAGTTCACGAGGCCGGAATCTTGAAGCCGCGAAGCGAAGGCTGCGCATGCCGCCTGAAACGCAAAAGGCCCCTTATCCGGAGCCTTTCGCTTGACGGTGGGTGGCGTCACCCGCCTTTGACGTGGCAGCTTCTCCAGGAACGCCTAGGCATTCAAATCAGCTGCGCTTTCTCCGGAGCCCAACCAATGCAGCCAGGCCGAGCAATGTCGACAGCACGATCAAGCCCCATTCGTTCAGCGCAGGGATGCCCGTGGATACGCCCGCGGATCCCGGGGACAAAAAGGACGCACAGAGCCCCGGTGCCGGCACCGGGTTGGACCAATTCGTCGTCGTCGTGTCGTTCCCGACGTTGACGTATCCCACCGAAGGACTGTCGCTCGGGTTCCAGAGCACGACGTCGTTGTTTGCGTTGATGAACCAGCCATCCAACGGGCCCGCGCCCACAACGTTGGTCACGACCTTGCCTGGCGGGACCGGGGGTGGAAAGTCGATCCAGACGATCGAGCCGGCTTGAATGACGCCCGCCCCGTCCGTGGTGAAGCTTCCCGTTGTGGAGCTTGAAAAAGGGGCGCCGACGTAATTGACCGCGAGAAACCTGTCGGCGGCGTTATTGAAGCGGAAGATGACGCACTGGACGCTGGCCGCGCTCCATGTCTGACTGGTGGCGACCGCATTTCCGTTGTCGAGGACAAACGTCGTGGCCATGTTCTGTCCGGCGGTGATCCCGGCAGGAAGAACGCTGTTCGTGTTCAAGAGGTCGGTATGCGTCACGGCATAGGGCGCGGCGTTGGCCGCTGCGGCCAACACAAGCGCCGCTGCCGCGAGTACCGCCGCGGAGCTCGACATTTTCATCGTTGTCCCTTCCCTTAAGCGCTGCGTCGCAGCACGTCAATTCGGATGCTACGCTGGGGCATCTGGTATTAGCAAGCCGATCCAGGCAGTTTCGGCGGAATTGCCGCGCCGAACTGTGCGTCACGCAACGGACCGTTTCAAATATCGAGGTTGCGCACGCCCAGCGCGTTGGTTTCGATGAACTCGCGCCGCGGTTCGACCTGCTCACCCATCAGCGTGGAGAATATTTCCTCGGACGTGATCGCGTCCTCGATCTGCACGCGCAGCAGCCGTCGCACCGCCGGGTCCATCGTGGTTTCCCACAACTGCCCCGGATTCATCTCGCCCAGGCCTTTGTAGCGTTGGATCGTCGTGCTGTTGTGCGCTTCGGCCAGCAGCCAGTCAATGGCCTCCTTGAACGAACGCACCGCGAGCTGCTTCTCTCCGCGCTTGATGACCGCGCCCGCGTGGATGAGGCCTTGCAGCACATCGGCCGCGGCGCGGATCTGCGCGGCGTCGCCGCTCGTCAGCACGTCCCCGTCGATCGCCGTGACGTGCGGCGTGCCGTGGTGCATGCGCGTGATCACGATCCGGCGCGATTCGTTGGCCGCGTCGTAACGCGCTTCGACGGTGACATCGGCGTCGCCGATCGCCTCCTGCAGCGCAGTGGCGCTCCGACGCGCGGCGTCTTCGGACGTCAGGTCGACACGCACGCCGTTGAGCATCGCGTACAGCGCCTTCGGATCGGTAATGCGCGCGGCGCGCTCGATTACCGCTTCGGCCAGCAGGAATTGGCGCGCGACGGTGGCGAACGTTGCCACCGCCAGCGGCGGAAGGCCGGCACCCGGCGTCAGTTCCGCGCCCTTCAGCGCGTACCGGAGCAGGTGCTGCTTCAACTCGTGGTCGTCCTTGAGATAAACCTCTTCCTTGCCCTGCTTGGCCTTGTACAGCGGCGGCTGCGCAATGTAGATGTGGCCGCGCTCGACCAATTCGGGCATCTGCCGGTAGAAGAACGTGAGGAGCAGCGTCCGGATGTGCGAGCCGTCGACGTCCGCGTCGGTCATGATGATGATGCGGTGGTAGCGCAGCTTGTCGGCGTTGAAGGCGTCCTTGTCCTCCTTGTCGCCCGTCGGCTTGCCGAAACCTGTGCCCAGTGCCGTGATGAGCGTGACGATCTCCTGCGACGAGACGAGCTTCTCGAACCGCGCCCGCTCGACGTTGAGAATCTTTCCCCGCAGTGGGAGGATCGCCTGGAATTTGCGATCGCGGCCCTGCTTGGCCGAGCCGCCGGCGGAATCGCCCTCGACCAGATACAGCTCGCACAGCGCAGGATCGCGTTCCTGGCAGTCGGCGAGCTTGCCCGGCAATCCCATGCCGTCGAGCACGCCCTTGCGTCGCGTCAAGTCGCGGGCCTTGCGCGCCGCTTCACGCGCGCGCGCCGCGTCGACGATCTTCGAGCAGATGATCTTCGCGTCCGCCGGCTGCTCCAGCAGGAACTCGGACAACTTGGCCGCGACCACTTCCTGCACGATGGGCTGAACTTCGGACGAGACCAGCTTGTCCTTCGTCTGCGACGAGAATTTGGGCTCGGGAACCTTGACCGACAAGACGCAGCACAGACCCTCCCGCATGTCGTCGCCGGTGGTTTCCACCTTCGCCTTTTTCGCGATCTCCTCTTTTTCGATGTAGCCGTTCAGCGTGCGCGTCATCGCCTGCCGCAGGCCGGTCAGGTGGGTGCCGCCGTCGCGCTGCGGAATGTTGTTGGTGAAGCACTGCACGTTCTCGGCGTACGAATCGTTCCACTGCATCGCGACCTCGACGATCACGCCGTCCTTTTCGCCGATTGCGTGGAAGATCTTCGGGTGAAGCACTGTCTTCGCCCGGTTCATGTATTCGACGAAGCCCTTGACGCCCCCCGAATACGCGAAATTCTCGGACTTGCCGTCGCGCTGGTCGATCAGCTCGATCTTCGTGCCGTTGTTGAGGAACGAGAGCTCGCGGATGCGCTTGGCGAGGATGTCGAAGTGGTACTCGATGTTGTTGAACGTCTCCGACGACGCCATGAAATGGACTTCGGTGCCGCGCCGGTCGCTCGGCGCCACGACGGCGAGCGGCGCCACGGGGACGCCGCGGCGGAACTCCATCTGGTGCAATTTGCCGTCGCGCCAGATCTTGAGCTTCAGCCAGTTGGACAGCGCGTTGACGACGGACACGCCCACGCCGTGCAGGCCCCCCGCCACCTTGTAGCTGTTGTTGTCGAACTTGCCGCCCGCGTGCAGTTCGGTCATCACGATTTCCGCAGCGGAACGCTTTTCCTCGTCGCCTTCCTTGATGTCCGTCGGGATCCCGCGCCCGTTGTCCTGCACGCTGATCGAATTGTCGGCGTGGATGACGACCTTGATGTCGTCGCACCAGCCGGCGAGCGCTTCGTCGATCGCGTTGTCGAGAACCTCGAACACCATGTGATGCAGCCCGGTGCCGTCGGACGTGTCGCCGATGTACATGCCGGGACGCTTGCGTACGGCGTCGAGGCCTTTGAGGACCTGGATGCTGGAGGAATCGTAGTCGCCGCCGTTGCCCTGCCCCGAAGGTTGCGGCTGGGATTGGGGCGGGGATGAAGGCAGGGGTTGCGCAGGTGTCATTCAGTCTTTCTTACCTAGGCGGGAGACTAAGCTTCCTCCCGCGAGAACAGGGGCGCCGACTTGGCGCCGGCGCGCAGCACATCCAAAGGGCGCGGACGTCTTTTGGCCCCGTCAAATGCGCATGGGCATCACGACGTACTTGTAATCGTCGCGATCCGGCATCGTCACGAGCGCGCTCGAATTGGCATCGCCGAACGCAAAGCGCACCTTGTCGACTGCGACGTTTTGCAGCGCATCGAGCAGATACGTGACGTTGAAGCCGATATCCAGGGCGTCGCCCTTGTAGGCGACTTCGAGCTCCTCTTCGGCCTCCTCCTGCTCGCTGTTCGTGCAGATGATCTTCATCTGGTCGGCGCCGAGCACGACGCGCACGCCGCGGAATTTCTCGTTCGAAAGGATCGCGGCGCGCTGCAGCGCGGCGAGCGCCACGATGCGGTCGAGCTCCACCATCTTGGTGTGCCCGACCGGAATGACGCGATTGAAATCGGGGAACTTGCCATCGACGACCTTCGACACCAGTTCGACGTTGCCAAAGCGAAAGCGCACCTGGTTCGCGAGAATGTCGAGCGTCACCGGGTCGTCGCCCTCGCCCAGGAGCTTGCCCAGCTCGAGCACGGTCTTGCGCGGCAGGATCACTTCCTGGCGATTGAGTTCACCGACCCCGTCGCCGGCGACCGCAAGACTGGCCCAGGACAGGCGATGGCCGTCGGTGGCCACGGCCTGCAGCGAGCCCTTGTCGACGACGAGCAGCATTCCGTTCAGGTAATAGCGGATGTCCTGTTGCGCCATCGCGAATTCGGCCAGCTTGAAGAGCTTGCGCAGGTCGCCTTGAGGCAGCGAAAGCGTTTGCAACTGCTCGGTGCCCAAGTTGATTCGCGGATAGTCCGGGGCGGGCAACGTCTGCAGATTGAAGCGCGAGCGGCCGGCGCGCACTGTCATCTTGCTGCTCGTGACATCGATATTCAGCGTGGCATCGTCGGGAAGCGCGCGCAGAAGATCGAGGAGCTTGCGCGCCCCGACCGTCGTCGCCTGGCCATCCTTGCCTTCGAGCTCGCTGTGCGCGGTGATCTGCATCTCGAGATCGGTTGCGGTCACGTAGAGGCGACCGTCGCGCTGCTCGATCAGGACGTTCGCGAGAATCGGCAACGTGTGCCGGCGCTCGACGATGCCCGACACGGCCTGCAACGGCTTCAAAAGCGCTTCACGGGCGATCTGCTTTAGTTGCATTGTTAATGAGTAAGATCAGTTAATAGGAGGCAGGGCCGATTCGGTATGAATGCAAAAAACACTTGCGGCTCAATGCATTTCAATGACTCGAACTCACGGGAAAACTCGTGTCCCGGCGGTGGATGGTTTGGGGGTGAAAATGGGCGCGGCGAAAATGTTGTCTTAGTTCACACTCAGTTCACATTTCGTTCACAACTTCGTCCACAAGCCGTCCGTTGCATAACCTTTCAATCATACCCGAAAAAGCCCGTTTTTCATAGGGAAATCCAGGCAAAAGGCAGATCCCTCGCTTGGGCTCGGGATGACGCGAAGAGGCACTGCGTCAGCTGCGCAGCACCTGCAGCAGGAAATTCACGTCGTGGTTCATGTCGGGCAGCGATTCGCGAAGCTTGGCGACCTGCCGGCAGGCATGCAAAACAGTCGTATGGTCGCGCCCGCCGAAGTTGCTGCCGATCTCTGGAAGCGACATCTGCGTGAGTTCCTTGGCCAGCGCCATCGCGACCTGCCGCGGTCGCGCCACGGCGCGTGACCGTTTCTTCGAATGCATGTCGGAGATGCGGATTTTGTAGTAATCGGCGACCGTTTTCTGGATGTTGTCGATCGAGATCTGGCGGTTCTGCACAGCGAGCAGGTCGCGCAGCGCTTCCTTGGCCAGCGCGAGTGAAATTTCCTGGCCGTGAAAGTTCGAATACGCGAGAACGCGCTTCAACGCGCCTTCCAGCTCGCGCACGTTGGAGCGAATGTGCTTGGCGATGAAGAAGGCCACCTGTTCGTCCATCCGCATGCCCGTTGCGTGCGCCTTGGCGAGCAGGATGGCGACCCGCATCTCGAGCTCCGGCGGCTCCAGCGCAACCGTCAGACCCCAGCCGAAGCGCGATATCAGGCGCTCCTCGATGCCGGCGATCTCCTTGGGGTATGTGTCGCAGGTGATGACGACCTGCTTGTGCGCCTCGATCAGCGTGTTGAACAAATAAAAGAACTCCTCCTGCGTGCGGCTCTTGCCGCCGAAGAACTGGATGTCGTCGATGAGCAGGAGATCGAGTGAGCGGTAGTGGCGCTTGAACTCGTCGAACGCCTTGTGCTGGTAGGCGCGGACGACGTCCGAGACGTAGGTTTCGGCGTGAATGTAGCGAATCTTCGCAGCCGGGTTCTGCGCCAGGATATGGTTGCCGATCGCCTGGACCAGGTGCGTCTTCCCCAGGCCCACGCCGCCGTAGACGAAAAGCGGGTTGTACGAAGTCGGATGGTCGGCGACCTGCAGCCCGGCCGCCCGCGCCAACTGGTTGGCCTTGCCGGCCACGAAGGACGCGAAATTAAACGCTGGATTGAGGCTGGTCGCGTCCGATTTGCGGGCGGCGGCGGGCGCTGGAGGGGCCGGGAGGGCGCGCGCGGGCGCGGAAATCCCCGGCGAGCTATCCACAGGGGCCGGCGGTGGGGCGAGAGGGGCGTCGACCGGCGTCTCCCGGAGCCCATGGGACGAAAGGGCGGCATCGGCAACGCCGAATTCGAGCGTGACCGGCGCGCCCGTTGCCTCGACGGCCAAAGCCTCGATGCGACTGCTGAAACGGTCGCGCACCCACTGCAGGACGAACCGGTTGGGCGCCAGCAGTTTCAGCGTTCCACCCTCGTCCGCACAGGAGAGCGGACGAATCCACGTCGCGAATTGCTGCGGCGTCAACTCGCGTTCGAAGGCCGCAAGGCACAAAGCCCAGGCGGGGGGGAGCAAATCGGCGTGCACGTGGAAAACGGGTCGTTGGCGACTCTTGGAGTAGGTGTTGGACGGCCCCAATTCTTTGTCAGGCGGGGTCCGCGCTTCCGGCGCATTTGGGCGCTCGGGGTGTGGATTGTATTCCGTGGTGTTCCAGTTATCCACAGGAATTCGCCAGTGGAAAAAAAGCCACAACGGGCTCGGGAACCTGTCGGGGCCGTGGCGAGAGTAACCGCTCGCACCCGCAACCGGCACGCACGGGCCGCGGCACCAACGATTGACAGCATGGGGCATAACGCGCTCTAATATAAGGCTTTTCCCGCGTAAACGACGCAGCACTTCACGGGAACTTCACGGGATTCACCCACAAAATCAAGCGGTGATGTCCAAGAACACAAAGGTCGAGGCACAGCAATGAAACGTACCTATCAGCCCTCCAAGATCCGCCGCGCGCGCAAGCACGGCTTTCGCGCGCGCATGGCCTCGGCCGGCGGCCGCAAAGTGCTCTCGTCGCGCCGCGCCAAGGGCCGCAAGAGCCTGACCGCCTGACAAAAGTCCTGGCGATCGCCCTGCCGAACCCGTCCGCAGCGAAAGACGCCCGGCTTCGTGGCCGGGCGTTTCGTCTCACCGGCGCCGGCGCATTCGAAGCTGTATTTCGCGATGGACGCCGCAGCGAGGGCCGGCACGTGCAACTGGTGGCGGCGACGGCCGCGCAATCGCCGGGCCGCGTTGGCTATGTCATCGGAAGCAAGGCCCTGCCCCGCGCCGTCGATCGCAATCGCCTGCGCCGCCGCTTGCGCGAAACCGTGCACGCGCTGCGGCCGGCATTGGCGCGCTACGACGTGATCCTGCGCGTGAAGTCTGTCGCCAACCGCGCGGAACTCGATGCCGCCGCTGACGAAGCGGCAAGCCTGCTGGCCGCGCTGGCGGCGCGCTCATGAAGGCGCTCCTCTTAGCCTTGATCCGGGGGTATCAGTACCTGTTCCGGCCGTTGCTGGGGCCCACCTGCCGGTTCGCGCCCAGCTGCTCCGACTACGCACGCGAAGCAATCGAAAAACATGGCGCGCTGGCGGGCGCGTGGCTCGCGGTCAAGCGCATCGCTCGCTGCCACCCGTATCATCCCGGTGGCTACGACCCCGTTCCCTGATTGATCGCCCGTGATTGATCGCCCCTGACTGATCACTTTTCATCGGCTGTTGCGTTAACGGCCGGACCGATCTTCGCTGCTTGAACTCTAGTCCCGCTAAAGTCCCCATGGATACCCAGCGCCTCATCCTGTTCATCGTCTTCTCC
>Ga0070708_100000175_pt1 | contig 45747 bp, 43 predicted proteins | sample KBSK5503metaG_FD_65469 | JGI IMG/M metagenome (GOLD analysis project Ga0070708, IMG submission 65469) | Corn, switchgrass and miscanthus rhizosphere microbial communities from Kellogg Biological Station, Michigan, USA - KBS K5-50-3 metaG | ecosystem: Host-associated > Plants > Roots >... | reverse complement strand
CTCCAGAAGCTGAGCCGCGCGGTCCACGTCCATCATGTCGTGCAGCGCGTCGTAGAGAGGACGAAGATAAGGATTCACCTTCTCCGCCAGGTCGCCCGGTAGAAAACCGAGCTTCTCCCCGGCCTCCACGGCCGGTCGGGCGAGGATGATCCGCTTGCACTTGCGCTCCTGGAAGGCCGCCACCGCCATCGCCATCGCCAGATAGGTCTTGCCCGTTCCCGCCGGGCCGATGGCGAAGACGATGTCGTGGGAGCGGATCGCGTCCACGTAGCGCTTCTGGGCGATGCTCTTGGGCGTGACCTGGCGATTTCCCGAGCGGGTGAACACCGGGCCGGCGAAGACTTCTTTCAGGCTCTGGGACCCTCGCCCGAGCACCTTGATCGCCTGCTCGACGTCCTCGCGGTAGACGGAGCGGCCACCCCGGATGAGGTTCCCGAGCTCCTCGACCAACTTCACCGCCAGCGCCAGAGACTCCGGAGAACCCGTCAAGTGAAGCTCGGTTCCCCTCTGGCCCACCCGAACGCCGAGCCGACGCTCGATAATCTTCAGATTTTCATTCTGCCCACCGCCCAGGCTTCGGGCGACGTCGTTATCGCCCAGGTCGACCTTCGCGGTAGAGGCTAGCTCCGGTTTCTCGACGGTATATGGCCGCAACTCGTTTAGAACCTCCGGCTCCTTGGTGCCTTGCGGAACCTACCGCAAGGGTGGCAACAAAATGAAGTCACCAGTTTGCAACTTTCGATAGTAATAGCCTTCCCGCCAGGGGAAGTGCAGATCTTCCTCGGCAAGCAAACCCACCTCCACGAGGGCGTTCAGCTGGTCCGGCAGGGGACCGCGCTCCAGGCGGTAGAGCTCGAGCGCCGCCTGGATCCGGCGGATCTGGGAGGTGGAAATGAGTCTCTGGGCGGCCGGATCGACATACTGTGAGGTGGAAGCACCCATGAGGCTCGTGGCTTGAATGTTCAGGCGGGGGGCCACGAATGCAAGCCCGGCCAGCACCCCGGCGGTCACCATGATGCGGGAGGCCCGGGCGACCAGGCTGGCGGGTACCGTTCGCCCCAGGTCGTGCACCCTTCCCCGCCCCGAGGCCGGAATGGCGCGCAAGTACTCGAGATTCACCAGCTTGCAGAGGGCCTTGCAGGCCTCGAACTCCCCCAGGCAGGACAGGTCGATGATCTTGCGGACGTCGCGGTGGCGCGCGACCAGGTCGAAGACCATCCGCTCCTCCCGGCCGAGGCTCTCGAGCTCGCTTGCGAACGGGTCCGGGCCCGCCGAATCCTCCTCCCCGCCGCTTCGCGCCGGCATCTGCTTGAGCCGCTCGAAGGTCATTTCGTAGCTGGTGATCCGCTTCCGGATCAGCGGCCACTCGTCGACCATCCGGAAACCTTCCATCAGGACCGATTCGGCGCGCAGCGGAGAGATCGGCTCGATGTCCAGATCGACGTCGCTCGGCTCGAACTCGTAGTTTCCATTCTTCCAGGTGAACAGCCGGTAGAGCGTCTCCGTCGCCTGCAGCTGGCGCATCTCGGCCAGCTTCTGCTCGGAGATCACCCGGCTGGTGACGAGGACGTCGCCGATCCGCTGCAGGGTGCGCTTCTGCATCTCCAGCGCCTGCTCGAGCTGCTGCTCGGTGATCAGCTCGGCGGAGACGAGGAGCGTTCCCAGGAGGTCCTTCTTCTTCTTGAACGCGCTCTCGACCTTGACGATGTTTCCGTCCTTGAATCCCAGGGACACCTCCGCGTCCTGGGCCTTCAACACCAGCATCCCGCTCTTCTGCTGCTGGGCGATCAGCTGGAGGATGTCGGCGATCCCGAAGTCTTTGAGAGTGCCCTTGAGCGCCATGATCCTAAGACTGCTGCTTGTAGAGTCCGCGCAGCGAGAAGAGATAGACGGCGATCAGCAAGGCGGCGAGCGGGGCGAGTCGGGTGAAGAGCGGCTCGGCGCCGTAGGGATAGCGCAGCACCCCGTGCCGGAAGAGGATGTTGGCCAGGGCGAAGAGGAAGAGAAAGACGTAGATCGCCCCGCGGATGGGCAGGCCGGAGAAGACGTGCCCGGCGCCCGAGCAGAGTAGGCCGAAGGCGTAGGTCAGCTTCTCCTTTTCCGACCGGAACTGGGCGATCTCTATCTGCTTGCGGATCTTCACCGCCGGCTCGACCACGTTCTTGCGGACGAAGACGTTGACGCACTGCTGGCACAGCGCGCTGCCGCTGCTGAGCTGGGGATCGCAGCGGCGGCACACCGGCCGCCCGCAGCGCATGCACGCCTTGGAGATCTTTCCCCGGCGCAGGACCGCGCCGAATCCAGCGACGGCGATGGCGATCGCCAGTGGATAGAACCACCCGATCACCGGATCGACGTTGCCGAGCAGCTGAAGCGAAAGCTGCGACTCGATCTTCGAATCCCGGTCGCCCGCGTCCGCCAGGGTCAGGGTCTCCGCCGAAGAGAGCCCCGGGCTGAGCAGCGCGCGGTTGAGCAACAGCTCCTGGGTGGTGTCCTTGGGGACGATCAGGGCGGGCTGGAGCCGCGCCACCACGTCGGTGACGTTCTGCGCCCGCTGCACGTCCTTCGCCGCGACCTCCGGCGCCTCCGTGGCGGCGCGGCGGGAGTAGAGCACCGCCAGGTTGTAGAAGGGCGCGACGAGCGACGCATCGACCGAGGTCGCGGTGGTATACGACTCGGCGGCGCCTTCGATGTCCCCCTTGGCGAGCATCGCGTTTCCCAGATTGGTGAGGAGCCGCGGCTCATTGCTCCGCTTCGCGGCGGCGGCCTCGAAATGGGAGATCGCCGCGTCGAGCTGTCCGCGGCGGAGCCGGTATCGACCCAGCGCGAACAGCTCCTCGAACTCGGCTTTCTTCTCCGCCGCGCGCTTGCCGATCGCCTCCGCCGAGACGCTTGCCTCGAGCCCGCCGCGCTCGAGCTGGTACACCTCTTCCCCGACGGTGCCGGAGAAGCTCGACGCCGAGGCGAGCCAGCGCGCCGCCGCGGGGGTGAAGGCGACCATGCCGATGAGGACGAACGCCACCGCCCGCTCGGTCATCGAAAGGTAGACCGCCGCCGTGCCGAAGAAGATCAGCACCGCCGGCATCACCCCCAGCCGCAGCACCAAAGGCAGGCTCAAGAAGACGCAGGCGAAGACGGCGGACTGCCAGCGCATCGCCGCCCGGGGGAAGAGGTGGTGGAAGTCATGGAAGAGCAGGCGGGCGATCCGTAGGAACATCACGGCGATCACCGCCAGGGTGGTGGCGAGCACGGCGACCAGCACCGACACGCCGATGTCCGCGATCACCGGGTGGCGATAGCGCGGATCGATCCAGACGCCGCGGATGGCCTGCGCCAGCTCGGTGACGTAGCGGGAGGGGCTGGCCGGGTCGGCGAACGCGTAGGCCTTGGCCAGCATCAGGTGGGCGTGCGGCAAGTCAGGCGCGAGCTCCACCGCCGCCGTCGCCAGGCCGACCGCTCCCATCGGGTCGTTGGACAACATCTTCGCATCGGCCGCGCGAGCGAAGCCGATGGCGAAGGCGTCCAGATCGGCGATCCCGAGCTCGGCCTTGAGGGCGATCAATTCCTTCTGGGCCGATTCGGCCAGCTTCACATCCGCCGCGAGGCTTGCCTTCTTCCAGCGGCTCCAGACCGACAGCAGATCCTGGTCGGTGGCGGCGGGGAGGGTCAGCGCGATGAAGGAACGCCCCGGCTCCGGACGCTTGGTCTCTGCCGGCGCGGGGACAGGACCGGGAGCTTGAGCCAGGGCGGCCGCGGAAAGCACGGCGCACAGAACCGCGCCCGCCAGCCGAGCGTGTCGGAATGGGATCGGCAAGAGTGGGATGATGATAGACGAGGGGTTCGGTACGACAGTATGCGCGCCACAACTGCCACACGCACTGTCGTAGCGGGGAGCGAGCGATGAGAGACGACGCCGGAGCAGCACTCGCGCGCCTGGTGGGCATCATGGCCCGCCTCCGGGGGGATGGGGGCTGTCCGTGGGACCGCGAACAGGATCTGGCCTCCCTGCGCCCGTACCTGATCGAGGAGGCCTTCGAGGTCCTGGAGGAGATGGACCTGGTGGTGGAAGGAGGGCCGTGGGCGCCACTGTGCGAAGAGCTGGGTGATCTCCTTTTCCAGATCGTGTTTCACGCACAGCTGGCGAGCGAGAGGGGAGAGTTCCAGATGGGAGACGTCGTCCGGGGGATCGCGGACAAGCTCGAGAGCCGGCATCCGCACGTCTTCGGCGAGACGAAGGTGGGAAGCACCTCGGAGGTCCTCGCCAACTGGGCCCGCCTCAAGGCGGAGGAGAAGCGCCGCAAGACCGGCCTCCAGGGGTCGGTGCTCGATGGCGTGCCGCGGGCGGCGCCGGCCCTCCTGCGCGCCGAGCGGCTGACGGAGAAGGCGTCGCAGGTAGGCTTCGACTGGCCGGACCTCGAAGGAGTGCGCCGCAAGCTGGATGAAGAGTTGACAGAGCTGGATCGGGCCATCGAGTCGAAGGATCGCGCCGCGATCGAGCACGAGCTGGGCGATGTCCTCTTCTCTGTCGCCAACCTGGCGCGCTTCGTCCGCGTTCCCGCCGAGGATGCCCTGCGCAAGGCGATCGTCCGCTTCGTGCGGCGATTCCACCGCGTCGAGCGAGGGCTGCAGGAAGAAGGAATCCCTCTGGGCAAGGCGACGCTCGAGCAGATGGACCGGCACTGGGAGCTCGCCAAGCGGGCCGAGCGAGCCGCCGAGTCACCAGAAGCGGATCGACCGTTTTCCAAATGACGGGTTTAGAACGTTCTCCACAGGCGCTGTGAGAAATCTGGGGAGAACTCTGTGGAGACGGGCTGATCGCAAGGCGAGCATCCGATCGCGAAGCCGCCGTGCTGATCGGTTCCGCGATCTGGTTTTTGTCGCGAGGGTGCCAGGTTACGGGGGAGCGTCCTCGAGTTGTCCACAGCTGAGATCGAGATGACGAAGGGTCGCACTCGCCCGCACAACGACCTTGACGGCCAGGGTCCAGCGCTGTACTAGCAGTCCCCTTTGCCGCCGGTTGACGGAGTCACCTCTTGGCCAACACGAAGTCTGCACAGAAGCGAAATCGAAAATCCCAGAAGCGCCGAGCGCGAAATGCTTCGGTGCGTACGACCGTGCGGTCGGCGGTCAAGCGCGCCCGCGAGGCGATTGTGGAAAAGGATCCGGTCAGGGCAGGCGAGGCTTTGCGCGAGGCGGCGCGGACCCTGGCGAAGGCGGCCTCCAAGGGCGTGCTCCATCCGCGAAACGCCGCCCGGCGGATCGCCCGGCTCGCCCATTCGCTCGCGCAGTCGCTGCCGACCAGGACCTAGCAGGCTGTTGAAAAACGTCGCGAGCAAGCCCAGATGCGAGGCGCGGTGGGACCTGGCGCGCGGAGCGTACGAGGCGGTACGTGAGCACGGCAGGGGGACCGCAACGAAGCAGATGGGCTGCGCAGCAGTTTTTCAGCAGCCTGCTGGGCGAGTTCTTTTTCAAGTCTGCACGCCCAGCTCGTTCAGCGCGGGCTGAAGAGATCCCCACACGCTTTCGATCCGCTGGACCGCCGGCGCCCGCCGGGTGCCGATGCCGAGATCGATTCTCCGCGAGCGGCCATCGCGCGTCGTCAACACCAGCGCGTATTGCTTCTGCAAGACGCAGGCGGCGACGGCGAGGAGGGCGATCGCGCCGAGCAGCACGCCGGTCACCCAATTCCCGACGAAGAACATCGCCAAGGACGCGGCCGCGCCGATCGCCAGGCTTTCCCAGACCGGCCGGCTGAGCAGGCGGACCCGTTCGATCTGCGCGAGATCGGCGATCACCGGATCGCCCGATCGCGGGTGCCACTCCAGCCGCTTCGCGGAGAGAAGGATTCGTCGCTGGAGCCCCAGGTCGGCTTCGAGAAAGGGCTGGTACGCTTTGAGGATCCGGTCGCGCCCCCCCAGGGGCCGATCGCCCGGCGACGGCAGCGGCGCGCCGCAGGCGACGCAGGAGGGCCGGGCATACTGCGGCCGCCCGCATTGAGGGCAGAAAAGAAGGACCTTCTCCGGGGACATGGCCGCCTATGAGACCACGAAGTTGATCAGCCGTTTAGGCACGAACACGACCTTCTTCACGCTCTTGCCGGCGAGGCTCTGGCGGACCTTGTCGTCGGCCTCGGCGGCGGCGCGGACCTCGGTCTCTCCCGAGTCCGCCGCGATCCGGATCTCCGAGCGCAGCTTGCCGTTGATCTGGACCGCGTAGGGCAGCACGTCGTCCACAACGAGGGTGGGATCGTAGTCCGGCCATCGCTGATCGGCGACCAGGGTCTGGTGCCCGTAGGCCTCGGAGATCTCTTCCGCCAGGTGCGGGGCGAAGGGGTTGAGCATCAGGGTCAGGAAGTGGATCGCTTCGGCCATCGCGGCGCGTTCGGCGTCCGTCTCCACGCGCTCCACCAGGTAGAGGCCGTTGACGAGCTCCATCACCGCGGCGATCGCCGTGTTGAAGGAGAGCCGCTCGATCGCATCGCCGACCCGCTTGAGGCTCTTGTGCGCCGCGCGCCTTATTTTCAAAGCCTTCGGCTCGCTGGTCTCCATGGGCTTGGCGCCCGCGACGATCGGCTGATACTGGGACGCCAGCGCCCAGACCCGCTTGAGGAAGCGATTGGCCCCCTCCACCTGGTCGTCGGACCAGTCGATGTCCCGCTCGGGCGGCCCGGCGAAGAGCGCGTAGGTGCGCGCGGTGTCGGCGCCGTATTTCTCGACCAGGGGCGAGGGCGCGACCACGTTCCCCCAGCGCTTGGACATCTTTCGTCCATCCGGGCCGTTGACGATCCCCTGGGTGACGAGCCGCTCGACCGGCTCGCCGGCCGGCGACAGCCCCATCTCCTTCATCACCCGGCTCCAGAATCTGAAGTAGAGCAGGTGCATCACCGCGTGCTCGGGACCGCCGATGTAGATGTCCACCGGCAACCAGCGGCGGCCCAGGGCGGGATCGAAGGGGGCCTTTTCGTAGTGGGGCGACAGGTAGCGCGCGTAGTACCAGGCCGAGTCGACGAAGGTGTCCATCGTCTCCACCTCCCGGCGGGCCGGACTGCCGCACCGCGGGCAGGTGGTGTTGACGAAGGACGCGACTTTCGCCAGCGGCGGCTCTCCTTTTCCGGTGAGCACCGCCTGCACGTCGATGTCCGGCAGCACCACCGGGAGCTGTTCCTCGGGCACCGGGATCCCGTTGCGGTCGGGATCGCAGTTTTCGCAGTAGACGATCGGGATCGGCGTTCCCCAGTACCGCTGCCGCGAGAAGCCCCAGTCTTTTTGGCGATAGGTGACCGTCCCCTTGCCCTGCCCTTTCCGCTCGAGGACCTCGGTCATCCGGCGCCGGGCCTCGGGCGATTCGAGCCCGCTGAACTCGCCGGAGTCGACGAGCACCCCGTCCTCGGTAAAGGCCGCGGTGAGCTCGTCGCCGGGAGGGAGCCTCTCCCCGGTCTTGGGCCGGACCACGACCTTGATCGGGAGCCGGTACTTCCGGGCGAACTCGAAATCGCGTTCGTCGTGTCCCGGGACGCTCATCACCGCGCCGGTGCCGTATTCCGCGAGGACGAAATTGGCGATCCAGATCGGCACTTGCTGCCGGCTCAGGGGATTGATCGCGAAGGCGCCGGTGAACACGCCGCGCTTCTCCGCCGCATCCGCGACGCGTTCCACGCCGTGGAGCGCCGCCGTCCGCGCCGCGAAGGCCTCGACCTCGGCCCGCTGGGCGGCGGTGGTGATCTTCTGGACCAGGCTGTGGTCGGGGGCGAGGACCACCGCGGTGCAGCCGAAGACGGTGTCGATCCGGGTGGTGAAGACGCGAACCGAGTCGGTGCCGCCCTTCACCGCGAACTCGGCCTCGGCACCCTCGGAGCGGCCGATCCAGTTCCGCTGCATGCTGGTGATCCGCTCCGGCCAGTGGGTGAGCCGATCCAGGCCCTGGAGCAACTGATCGGAGTAGCGGGTGATCCGGAAGGCCCATTCCGGCATCTGCTTTTCAACCACCGGCGAGCCGCAGCGCTCGCAGGTCCCCTCTTTGACCTGCTCGTTGGCGATGACCGTGAGGCAACTGGTGCACCAGTTCACCTTGCTGAAGCGCCGGTAGACCAGATCCCGCTCCAGCATCTTGATGAAGAACCACTGGTTCCAGCGGTAGTACTCGGGATCGCAGGTGGCGATCTCGCGGGTCCAATCGTAGGAGAAGCCGATCGAAAGGAACGTGTTCTTGAAGGAGGCGATGTTCTCGCGGGTGCGCACGGCGGGGTGCACCCCGTCCTTGATCGCCGCGTTCTCCGCGGGCAGGCCGAAGGCGTCCCAACCCATCGGGTGGATCACGTCGAAGCCGCGCATCCAGTAGTAGCGCGCGTAGACGTCGCCGATGAGGTAGTTGCGGACGTGCCCCATGTGCATCTGGCCGCTCGGATAGGGGAGCATCTCCAGGACGTACTTCGCCGGAGCGCCGGGCCGGCGGCCGGCGGTGAACACGCCCGCTTGAGCCCAGCGCTTTTGCCACTTGCCCTCGAAGGTTTTGGGCTCGTATCGCTCCTGCATCGGCATGACGGTAAGTCTTACGAGACCGCATCGCCCGACGCAACTTGCGCGGCGCGAAGCGGGACGAGGATGATGTAGAGTCCTTCGCCATGCCCCTTCCCGTCGTCCGCATCGCCGAAATCGCCAAGCACGTCAATCAGGAGGTCGAGCTGCGCGGGTGGCTCTACAACAAGCGCTCCTCCGGAAAGCTCCACTTCCTACAGATTCGCGACGGTTCCGGAATCATCCAGGCGGTGATCTTCCGCGGCGATGTGTCACCGGAGACCTTCGAGAGGGCCGATCACCTGGGACAGGAGACCTCGGTCATCGTGCGGGGGCTCGTGCGCGAGGACAAGCGAAGCCCGATCGGGTTCGAGCTCAGCGTCAAGGAGCTGGAGGTGGTTCAGGAAGCGCGCGACTACCCGATCACGCCCAAGGAGCACGGGGTCGCCTACCTCATGGAGCGGCGGCACCTCTGGCTCCGTTCGTCCCGGCAGACGGTGATCCTCAAGGTGCGCCACACGGTGGAGAAGGCGATCCGCGATTTCTTCGACCAGGGCGGCTTTACCCTCGTCGATGCGCCGATCTTCACCCCCGCCGCCTGCGAGGGAACGAGCACGCTCTTCGAAGTCCCCTACTTCGATCTCGGCAAGGCGTTCCTGACCCAGTCCGGCCAGCTCTACATGGAGGCGGCGGCGATGGCGCTGGGCAAGGTCTATTGCTTCGGCCCGACGTTTCGCGCCGAGAAGAGCAAGACCAGGCGACACCTGACCGAGTTCTGGATGGTCGAGCCCGAGGTCGCCTACATGACGCTCGAAGAGGACATGGCCCTGGGCGAGGACCTGATCTGCGCGGTGGTGGAACGGGTGCTGGAGAAGCACCAGAAAGAGATCGAATCGGTGCTCGAGCGGCCGACCGCGCCCCTGCAGCAAGTGAAGAAGCCGTTTCCGCGGATCACCTACTCCGAGGCGGTAGAGAGGCTGCAGAAGGCAGGGCTTCCGGTCAAATGGGGCGACGACTTCGGAGGCGACGAGGAAACTGCATTGGCCAAAGAGTTCGATCGCCCGGTGATCATCCATCGCTACCCGACCGACCTGAAGGCGTTCTATTTCAAGAGGGATCCCGCGGATTCGAAGGTCGCGCTCGGGATGGATGTCCTCGCCCCGGAGGGCTATGGCGAGATCATCGGCGGCGGCCAGCGCGAGGACGATCTGGCGGCGCTCGAACAGCGGATCGAAGAGTTCAAGCTTCCCCGGGAGGCGTTCGACTGGTACCTGGATCTGCGGCGGTACGGCAGCGTCCCCCACTCCGGTTTCGGGATGGGCGTGGAGAGGACGGTGGCCTGGGTCTGCGGCCTCCACCACGTCCGGGAGACGATTCCCTTCCCCCGGATGATGGAGCGGATCACGCCCTGAGCGGACGCTGGTTCCGACCGGTGGCTAGAGCCATCAAAAATTCCCAACCCTGCTTCGGAACAGATTTCCAACGGCGGGAATCTGTTCTGACGATCTGGAGAGCTTCTGGGTCATCACCCATGGTTCTTGACGCGTCGATCTGATACTGAGCGGCAGCTTAAGGACGAAAAGCATCTTGAATTTGCCTCTCGCATGGCCGGGGCGACGTCGCCCCAGAAATCCTGGCAAAATCTCCAACGCTGCTTCACGGTGATGGCTTGAGCCATCACTTATCCACAGCCCGGTCACGCGCTGATGCCCTGGGCCATCAAAAATTTCCAACGCTGCTGCAGGGTGGTGGCCCGGCCACCACCCCCCTCTCAAAAATTTCCCAACGCTGCTTCAGGGTGGTGGCCCGGCCACCACTCCCCCCTCAAAAATTTCCCAACGCTGCTGTAGGGTGGTGGCCCGGCCACCACTCCCCTCTCAAGAATTCCCAACGCTGCTGCAGGGTGGTGGCCCGGCCACCACCCCCCCCTCGAAAATTTCCCCCCTCCACGCCGATGGAGCGAGGTGTGTGACATTTCGGGCCCGCGGGGGCCGCAGATGTCACACACCTCGCCAACAGCACTACTTTTCGCTCGCACCCGTGGCCCGGGCCCACCACAAGAAATAGTCTGGAGGCGAAGATCAGGGGGCGGTGAGATCGAACCGATCGAACACCCTGCCCAGCCACCGGATCGAAATACTCAGCTCGAAGGTGATCACCGCGGCGGCCACCGCGCTGGCGATCGGCAAAGCCGAGAAGTGGAGCGCCCTCCACAACAGCCCGGCCACCGCGGCGCCGAAGAGCGTCGCCGGCAGCAGGGCGAAGAAGAAGACGAACAGCGTGCCGGCGAGGGTGAGCAGCCGCTGCCCGAGCGCCTCGATGCCCCGGGCCTGCCCGGGGTCGAAGGAGGCCCAGGACGGGAAGAGGAGCACTCCGGCGTTCTGGATCGCGAGGTTCACCAGGACCAGCGCGGGAGCCAACAGCGCGGCGCTCAGCGCGACCGCGATCCGCTTCGGAAGCTCGAAACCGGGCATGGGGTAGCTCGCCGAGAGGCCGACCGCCGCGGCGAGAAGCGTCCACTGCAGCACCGCCACGATCAGCGCGGGACCGAGGACCTCCGCGCGCACCACCTGCCGCCCGGTCATCGGGAACGAGCGCAGGATGTCGATCTGAGAGAGATCCTGTCGAAAGTCGATCCTCATCGCATTGGGCCCGAGCAGCACCAGCACCGGGACGAGAAGAGCGCAGGCGGCCCCGGCGACGGGCAGGAGGGGGAACCTCCGCGTCAGGCTGATCGAGCTGGCAAAGCCCATCGCGATCAAGAAGAGCAGCATGCGGGGAACGGAGACCCGCATCGCCGCGATCAGGTTCTTCCAGACCAGCGCGATCTCCGGGCGACCGCTCGACCCCAGGCGGAAGGGAACGATCCGGCTCTTGACCGCGGGAAGAGATCGGCCGCGCGCCCCGCCTGACCGCCGCGCCTCCCGGGCCCGGGCCCTTCGCTCGGCGGCCTCGACCGATGCCTCCTCGAAGGCCACGTTGCTGGAGATGACCCAGCCGTAATGGATCGCCAGGACCCCCAGCGCCGGCGGCAGCGACGATGCGAACTGGGACAGATCGCGGGCGAGCGCGACGCGGATCGGGGCGCGCACCGGATAGAGCACCCAGGAGAGCGGCGCCGAAGAGGTCGCCGCTCTTATCCAGGCGAGCGCGCTCTCCAGGCTCCAGACTTCGGGGAGCTCCGGCTTGCTCACCTCCAACGCCCACCAGACGATCCCCCCGACGACCGCAAGGCCGATGGCCAGCGTCCCCAGGCGCCGTCGGAACGCGGACCGGCCGCTCTCGAGCAGGCTGGAGCGGGTGAGGGCCGCGCCGGTGAGGTGCAAGCTCAAGGTGGCCAGGCAGAGCCAGCTTCCCACCAGAAACATCAGTGGCCGACCGGTGACCCAGCGACCCGAGAAGAGGGTCATGATCAGCGCGCTGAGGAAGGTGCGCAGCAGGCTCTTGGTCAGGCGAAAATTCAAGAGCGCCCGGCGGGTCACCGGGGCGGGAAAGAGGAACTGGATCTCCGCTTCGGTGAAGGTGAGCTCCGCCTTGTCGCTTCCAAAGACCCAGGCGGAGGCGATGCTGATCAGGGCGAAGACGACCAGCACCAGCTGCAGGACCTCGGCGAATTCCGCGGGCAACTGCATCCCCGCGCCGCCCGAGAATCGAAAGCGGCGCCCCAACACCAACCAGAAGTACAAGGCCCCGGCGAGCGTGGCGACGAGGTACTTGGGCTGCCTCATCCGCTGGATCTGGCGTCGGATCCGATTCCGGATTCCGGCGATCCAGATCAACGACGCGGCGCGCGCCAGGCTCAAACCTTCTCCTCCGGCGCCGCGCTCTGGGAGGTAATCCGGATAAACAGGTCCTCGAGCGATTCGCGGCCGGGAAGGACCTGGGCGGTCCCGCTGAGGCGCCCGCGGATCTCGTCCAGCGAGCCGAACGCGACGTTGCGCCCGCCGGCGATGACCAGGATCCGATGGCACAGCTCCTCGACCAGCGGGAGAAGGTGCGACGACAGCACGACCGCAGCGCCGCCCTCGGCCCGTTGGCGCAGTGACTGCTTCATCCGGCGGATTCCCAGCGGATCGAGGCCGGTCAACGGCTCGTCGAGGAGAATCAGGCGCGGCTCGTGGAGAAATCCGGAAGCGATGGACAGCTTCTGCTTCATTCCCCGGGACAGCTCCAGCGGCAGCGCGTTCTCCTTCCCTTTGAGCTCCAGCTCCTCGAGCAGGACGTCGGCCTTCCGCTCCCAGTCGGCGACGCCGTAGATCCGGGCGATCAGGTTGAGGTGCTCGCGGACGGTGAGGTAGTCGAACAGCCTCGGCTCGTCGGGAAGAAAGGCGAGCTCGCCCTTGGCGCGGACGGGATCTTGCTGAAGGTCGTGGGCGGCGATCCGGATCCGGCCCTGGGTCGGAGGAATGATTCCGGCGAGGCAGCGCAGAGTGGTCGTCTTCCCGGCCCCGTTGGGGCCCACCAGCCCGACCACCTCGCCCAGATTGACCTCGAAGGTGAGATCCGAAACCGCGCGCAGCTCGCCGTAGATTTTCCCGAGGCCCTCGACTTGAAGGAGCGGGCCGCCATTGAGGGTCACGCGTTCATTCTTACCGCAGCTTCGCCGCTGCGGCACGATTGCCTTTGCCCCTTCGCAATGGGTCCCCGCCCACGGTGCCCATCGACCGGGCAAAAACCTGGCTGCCGTGCTATGCGCGGGCGACAACGGCGCTGACGCGCCAACGCGAGGGGAGCTCTCATGAGGCTGGCGACGAATCTTGTTCTCTTGGCACTGTGCGGAGCCGTCGACCCGGTGGGGCGGACCGACGAGGGCCGAATTTCGGGATCGAGCCCGACCGGATCGACGGTGGTGAGGCTGGACGTGGACGGTGAAGAGGCGATCATCGAAAGGGACTCCTTTGGCGTGCCTCACATCTTCGCGCCGTCGAATCGGAGCCTGTTCGTCGCCTACGGCTATGCGGTGGCGCAGGACCGCTTGTGGCAGCTCGAGCTGAACAGGAGAGCGGCCCGCGGGCGGCTCGCGGAGATCTTCGGATCGAGCACCGTTCCGGCGGACACCGTCGCCCGCGTGGTCGGATACACCGACGACGAGCTGGACGATCAGTTCGCCCGACTGCCCGCCGACGGGAAGGAGATCTTCACCTCCTACCGGGACGGCATCAATCGCTACCTCGAGGAGGTGGTCTTTCCCGATCCCCTCCACAAGCTGCCCTTCGAGTTCCAGGCGCTGATGTTCAACCCGGCGCCGTGGGAGGTGCGCGATTCGATCGCCTTCGGAATCTTCATGACCCGGCGCTTCGGGGAAATCGGCGGGCGCGAGCTCGTCAATCAGGGCGTCTTCGCGGATCTGGTCCAGCGCTATGGACAGGAGCAGGGGGTCGGCATCTTCAACGACCTTCGCTGGATCGACGACCCCGACTCGCCGGTGACCATTCCGCCGGACGGGCAGAACGCGCTCCGCTACGGGCCGCAGGGCGACCCGATGCGACAGCTCCTCGGCAGCCCAGAGCACTGGCCCGACATCGGCCTCGACCTGGCGAAGGAGATCTGGCAGAGCCTGGGAGTCGTCACCAAGCTGGGCAGCTACGCCTGGGTGATCAGCCCCGGAAAGAGCGCCAACGGAGCGGCGATGCTCTACGGCGGCCCCCAGATGGGCTTCAGCGTTCCGGAGGTGTTGCACGAGGCCCAGTTGACGGGAGGCCAGGGCTTCAACGTGATGGGCATGGCCTTCGCCGGCGCTCCGGCGGTGCTGATCGGTCGCAATGACGTTCTCGCCTGGACCTCGACCACCGCGAACGGCGACAACGTGGACACGTACATCGAACGGCTGTGCGGACCCAGCGACTACGTCTTCAAGGGCGAGTGCCTCCCGATGGACAGCCGGGTCGAAACGATCCAGGTGCGCGGAGCGGATCCGATACCGTTGACGGTACGGAGGACGGTGCACGGGCCCGTCGTTTCGGCGATGGAGGGGTTCGTGGCGACGCAGAAGCGGGCGCACTGGCAGCGGGAGATCGAGAGCTTCCAGGCCTTCATCGATTTCGATCGCGCCCGCAGCCTCGAGGACTTCGCCGCGGCCATCCCCCAGATCGTCACCGCCCACAACTTCCTCTACGCGGATCGCGAAGGGAACATCGCCTACTGGCAGGGGGGTCAGGTCCCCATTCGCCCGGACGGTTTCGATCCCCGCCTCCCCTTCCCCGGCGACGGCAGCGCGGAATGGCCGGGCGGAAATCTCCCGATACCTACCTCGATCAACCCGGCGCAGGGTTTCCTCACCAACTGGAACAACAAGCCGCAGGTGGGGTACCCGAACAGCGATTCGCAGGCGCTCGGAAAGCAGTACCGCGTCCTCGACATCATGGACGACCTGCGCGGGCGAACCATCGCGCTCGAGGACATGGAGGGCATCCCCCGGGACATCGGCCGGGTCGGCCCGATCGGACGCGAGTCGCGCTACTTGTTGCCCTATCTGCTCTCCGCGGCTCGCCAGATTCCGCCCAGCGATCCGCTCGCGCCGCAGGCGCTCCAGATCCTCGCGGACTGGGACGGGAATCAGATCGAGGATGTGATCGACAGCACCTCGATCGAGCCCGGCGAGGTGATCTTCTCCAGATTCTTGACCAACATGAAGCACCAGGCGTTCGATCCGGTTCTCGGGGCGGACCTGACCAACCGCGAGGGCACCTCGAACCTGCTCCTCCACGTGCTCGACGATGCGCTGGGTGGGGGCTCCGGCGTCCCTCCGAGCCGGAACTACTTCGACGGCCGCGACCCGCAGGTCGAGATCAGCGCCGCCTTCGATCAGACGCTCGCCCAGCTTCGAGGTGAATTGGGAGGAGATCCCACCCAGTGGAGGCCGCCCCGGCCGGTCACCGGCTTCGATCACCCCGTGGTGGGCCGCGTCGCTTCCATTCCCACCTCGAACCGGTCCACCTACGCTCAGATCGTCGTCCTCGACCCGACCGAAGTCTTCGGCGAGAACATCTTCACCCTGGGCCAGAGCGGATTCATCCAGCTCAACCCCCCCGGGTTCGAGCTCGATCCGCACTTTCTCGATCAGCTCGGGCTGTACCGGAACTTTCAGTACAAGCCGATGCAGCTGTTGGAGCGTCCGCCCGGCGGCAACTGACAAAGGCCTTTGCGGTTGCCGCTCAATTCGTCGAGAGCTTCGTCGCGGCCTCGGCCATCGCCTCGCGGGCGAGCGGATCGGTCTCGCGTTCGAGCGCCGAGCGCAGCCGCGGAGCGACGTCGGCGCGGCCCGAGGCGGCCAGCGCCCGGGCGGCCGCCGCCCGAAGGTCCCAGCGCTCGTGGGAGAGGAGCTCGAGCGCCTTCGAGACGCCCTCCGGGCCGGCGCCGGCGAGCAGCGCCTCCTTGACCACCTCCGGATCCCGGTGGCGGATCGCGCCTTGCCACAAAAGCGGCGAGAGCTTCTTCATCCGGGCCAGCGCGCGGACCGCCCTCCCCGCCCGCAGGCCGTCGACGCTCGCGGCCAGCTGCTCGAGAACCGGGACGAGCCCGGCGCTTCCGGTTTCGCCCGCCGTCTCGATCGCCGCCGCCTGGACCCAGGCGTCGCGGTCGCCGAGCGCCTGGCGCAGCAGCGGTTCGCACGCCGGGGATCTCACCGCCTCGAGGCCCCGGGCCGCGGCGCAGCGGACCGCCGCGTCGCCGTCCGCGAGGCCGATCCGGGCGAGATCGATCGCGGCTTCCGCCCGCATCTCCGCCGACGCCTCGACGGACGCGGCGCGGATGCGGGGATCCGGGTCGCGCGCCAGGCGAAGCAGCGCCGGCAGCGAGCTCGCCTTGCCCAGCTGGGCGAGCACCCGGACCGCCATCACCGTGGGCCTGGCCGCCGCCGACCGTTCGAGCTCCCCGGCCACGGCTGCCTCGTATCTTTCCGCCAGGCTCAACAGGGCCTGGGCGGCGGCAGCCGCGCGCTGATCGTCCGCGAGCATTCCGGCCAGCGGTCGTAACGCCTCGACCGCGGCGGAGTGCCCGAGCGCCCTGATGGCGAGGAACTGAACCTCCGGCTCCGCTCGCTCGGCCAGCTCGGCCAAGCGGGGCACCTGGGCGGCGCCCGAGAGGAGCGCGAGGGCCTTGCCCGCGGCAAGCCGGGCGGGCCGGGAAAGCGAATCGATCCGGTCCAGAAGCGGGTCGGCGGCAGCAGGCCCGAGCGAGACCAGCGCCCGGATCGCCTCTTCTTCGAGCGGCTCCGCCCGGGCGACCTCCGCCATCGCCGGGGCGAGGTCTCCCACGCCGAGGAGCGCCGCGGCGAAGAGGGCGCCCGACTGAACGTCCGGGTCCGCGGCGCTGAGGGCACTTGCCAGCGCCTCCCGCGGCGACGCCATCCGCGCGAGGGCCGAGCGCAGCCGCGTCTGGAGAGGCCTCTGCGCCTCGGGCGGGAGCACGCCCCGCTGGGTGGCGATCGCGGCGAGGGCGGCTTCGACCACCGACCTCTGGCCGGAGGCGAGCCCCCCGCAGATCAAGTCGGACGCGGCCAGGTCCGGAACGAGGCCGAGCAGGCGGTACGCCGCGCGGCGGGCTTTGACGTCCTCGAGCAGCGGCGCGAGCTGGGACACCGGGAGCAGGCACTTCAGCTCCGCCAGCCCTTGCAGCGCGCACAGGCGCATCACCGGATCGGCCGCCACCAGCAGGGCCTTGAGCGCACCGACCGCGTCCTCTCCGCCGATCCGGGCGAGCGCCTCGGCGGCGGAGAGCCGGACGTTGGGATCGGCGTCTTCGAGCGCGCCGAGGAGAGCCTGGCTTCCCTCGCGCAGCCGCATCCCGCCCAGAATGTCGGCGGCGAACCGCCGCTGGTCCGGATCGGGATGGCCCATCAATGTGATCACGGCCGGTCCGGCGGCGGGTCCGAGGCGGGTCAGCGCCTCCACCGCCGAGTTGCGGGCCCCCGCGTGACCGCGATCGCCCAGCGTGGCGAGCAGCTTCGCAATGACGCGGCGATCGGGCAGGCCCGCCAACCGCTCCGCCGCGGCGCCCCGGACGCGCCAGCTCTCGTCGTAGAGGAGCTGGACCAGCGCCTCGAGCGCGGAAGCGCCGCTCAGGTCCAGCTCGAGCACCGAGCGGTAACGCTTCTCTTCGTCGGCCTGGGGGCTCACCATGAATCACCCACCTCGTCCGCCGCCCTGGAGAGGAACAGCGCCTTGAGATCGAGCAGGAACTTGAGCTCCTCGCCGGCGCCGCAGACCCCGACGACGTAGGGCGAGGCGCCGCCGGCAGCCGGTCCCGGCGTCGGTGGCGGGTGGAGCTCGCTGATTCGAACGGTCAGCACCTCGGTCGGTCCATCCACCTGGATCGCCACCCGCTCGCGACCCAGGCGGCAGATCATGCACCGGGACTTGATCGCGGGCGGGCCGACCGGCAGGCCGAACCGCTTTCGCAGATCGACCATCGGCACCACCGAACCGCGGAAGTGGATCACCCCCTCGATGAAGGAGGGCGCCTCGGGAACGCGGGTGAAGCGCGGGGTGCGGAGGATCTCCTCCACCCGGCGGAGATCCAGCGCGTATCTTTCGTATCCGACCCGGAAGACGCAGAGCTGCACGGCCGGGTCCGAATCCAGCTGGGCCTCGAGCGGCGAGCGCATCAGGACAGCGCCTTGTGGACGTCGAGGACGATGAACAGGTCCTTGCCCAGGTGGCCCAGGCCCAGGAGGTAGTCGCCGCCGCCGATCCCCGGCGCCAGGGGCTCGATCTCCGAGGGCCTCAGGCGGATCACCTCGAGCACCCGATCGACCAGGATGCCGATGTCCCCTTCCAGGTCGCGCACGATCAGGATCCGCGCGGAGCCGGGGAGCTCTTCGGCCTCGCCCTCCAACCCGACGACGATCGGCGCGCGCTCGCGAAGCTTGAGCTTCACCTTCACGTCATAGACGGGAAGGATCTCCCCGCGAATCTTGATCACCCCGAGGAGGTTCTTCGGAGAGCGGGGAATCTCGGTCAGCGGCACCGCCCGGACGATCTCCCGAATCTGGGCGATCGGAACCGCGTAGCTTTCCTGCTCGAGAACGAAGGCGAGGTACTCCGCCGCGCTCTCCTCGGGCTGGAAGACCGTCATCTGACCCGCTTGCGCGGGCAGCTTGAACAGCTCTCCAATGTCCTCGTCGGGAGCGTAGAAGAACTGCTTGAGGATATCCGCGAACGCGGCCACCGTCCTGACAGTCTACACGAGCTCGGGGCGTCTCTCCGGATTCACGACCTCTTCGATGATCGCTCCCGGGTCCAATACCAGGACCGGCTTCCGGTCGCCGAGGTCGGTCGCCCCGGCGACGCCGACGGTATGGCGCAACCGCCCCCCCAGCGGCTTGACCACCACGTCCTGCTGGCCGAGCAGCTCGTCGACCGCGATCCCCAGTCGGCGATGGGCCAGGCCGACCACCAGCATGAAGTGACGCATGCGGGCCTTCTCGGGGAGCTGGAAGACCCGCGCCAGGCGCGCCAGCGGGATGGTTTTTCCCCGCAACCCGATCACTTCCCGCTTCTCGACCGTCTTCACGTCGCTCTCGGCGATGGAGGTGATCTCCGAGACCGCGTTCAGGGGCACCGCGTACACCCTGCCGCTCACCGAGACCACCAGCGCGCGCACGATCGCCAGCGTCTCGGGGAGGGTGATGGTGAAGCTGGCGCCCTGGTTCCGTTCGCTCTGGGTATCGATCAGCCCGGAAAGTCGGCTGACGTTCGTCTTGACCACGTCCAGCCCCACCCCGCGGCCGGAGACCTCGGAGACCCGGCTGGCGGTCGAGAAGCCGGGCAGGAAAATCAGGTTCTGCAGCTCCCGCTCGCTCAGCTCCGCCGCGTGCTCCGCGGCGACGATGCCGGTGCGCACGGCGACCTCCCGGATCCGGTCCTCGTCCAGGCCGCGGCCGTCGTCGGAGACTTCGATCACCACCTGGTTGCCCCGCTGCGTCGCCCGGACGGAGACCTGCCCCCGGGGCTTCTTCCCCAGAAGCCGCCGCTCCTCTGGGCCCTCGACCCCGTGGTCGACGGCATTGCGCACCAAGTGCATCAGCGGATCGGACAGCGCTTCGACGATCAGCTTGTCCACCTCGACCTCGCCGCCGTGCATCACGAAGTCCACTTCCTTGCCGGACTCCCGGGCGATGCGCCGGACGGTGCGGGCCAGCTTGTCGAAGACCTGGCCCAGGGGGACCATGCGGACCTCGAGGATCCCCTTCTGCAGATCGTCGAGCTTGCGCTCCAGCAGTCGACTCTCCCGATGCAGCTCGCGGCCCCAGAGCTTGCCGAAGGCCGGCTTGCCGGACTGGCTGGCCTGGTCCGCCAGCCGGGCGACGTTGGCCTTGATCAGCAAGAGCTCGCCGACCGCATCCATCAAAGAATCCAGCCGGCCGATGTCCACCCGGACGGTCTGGGTCAACAGCCGCTCCGAGGACTCCGCCTCGGCCGGCGGATCCTTGCGCGTAGCCAATCTCGATTCGACGGCCGGACGGGGTGGACTCACCGACGAACCCGGGCGGGCCCTGGAGGGAAGCGGCGCGACGGCCAGGGTTGCAGCGCCGCCGGGGGCGGCCGCTTCCCGCTCGGGGGACAGCAGCAGGGGATGGAGCGACGCGGAGATGCCGGCCAGGGCGCTTTTCAGCTTCTCGGCCGCGGTCCGGGAGCCGAAGATGATGTCGAAGGCGATCCCCGTCCCGTCTCCCGGGTCGGCGGAGGGGAGCGTGCTCAGGATCTCGCCCATCGACTTCAGCTTCGAATTGAGCCGCCCCAACCCCTGGTCGAAATTGGCGAGGTCGAAGACCGCGCGCACCTTCCAGATCGCCAACCCCTCGCGGAGGTTCTCGAGCAGCCGGTGCTCCTCGTACTCCGTGAGCACCCCGCGGACCGAGGCGTCCAGATCGAGCCGGTCGAGCGCATCGTCCCTGGGCGGCGCGGCGGCGGTCTCGCTGAACTGGGCCAGCTTGCGACACACCGCCTGGGCGCGCTGGGTGGCGTCCGGCGAATGCTCCTGCCGCTCGGTCTCCCGGAGCACGACCTGGAAGGCATCGAAGGACTCGAGCAGCGCGTCGACCACCGGATCGGTGAGATCGAGCCGCCCGAGGCGGAGGCGGTCGAGGAGATCTTCGGTGTGGTGGGCGAGCTGCGCGATCCGCTGCTCGCCGAACATCGCCGCCAACCCCTTCAGCGAATGGGAGGAGCGGAAGATCCCATTCACCAGGCCGGGATCGAGCGGTTCCCCTCGGCGCTGGTCGAGGATGGAGAGGTCGCGGTTCAAGGCGTCGAGGATCTCCGTCGCCTCGGCGACGAAATCGGACAGGCCTTTGGGGGATGAGGTCACGCGATGTTCAGGTAGCGCATCAACAGTCCCTCGAGCTGCTGGGCCTCGAAGGGTTTGATCAGGTATTCCGCCGCGCCCAGCGCGAGTCCCTTGGCCCGGTCCTGTTCCCTACCCTCGGTGGTGATCACGAAGAGCGGGGTCTCGCGGTAGGCGGGGCTCTTCTTGACGAAGTTGATCAACTCCAGGCCATTGATGCCGGGCATGTTGATGTCGGTGATGATCAGGTCGAAGCGCTGGCGGCTGAGCAACTTCAGGGCATCAAAGCCGGTGGAGGTGGTGAACGCCTCTACCCCGGAAACCGACTCCACGGTAGACACGATGAGCTCGCGAGACGCTCTGGAGTCCTCCACGATCAAAATCTTGAATGGCATCGGCCCGAGGCCGACATGGTAGCAGAATCGCAATCGATCCACCCATGTTGCACCCTCCACCTATGTTGCACCCTTTGGGCGACTAGGCCTTCTTATCGGCCGGGCGCCCGGCGCCGGATAGGAGGCGGGCGACGCCTTTGTCCGACAAAACGGCCACATGGGAGCCGCGGAACTCGGGGACGAACTGGTTCAACAGCGCGGCGGCCCGGGCGGGCTCCTCCACCCTTCCACTCCCCGGAATTTCCAGCGCTACCGTCTCGACCTGGGCGCGCGAGAGCACGCGGGCCGCATCTCCCATCACCTTCACCAGATTTTCCAGACCGAACCCTTTCAAGGCTCCGATTCCAATGGCGAAGATCCGCGACATCGCGATCCGCCCGTCGGAGGGAATGAGGAGGCAGTCGCCCGGAGAACCGGTGAAAAAGCGGTCGAGCAGGATTTGGGACAGCGCGCCGCACATCCGCCAGTCCACATAGCCGGCCATGCCCCTGAGCGGCCGCTCGTCCTCGCCGACGAACAGGCAGAGGGTGTCGACCCCCGAGGGCTGATCGAGCGTGGCGAAACCGATCTCGTGGGTGGACAGGCTCATGCCTTGGGGAGCGCCTGGGCGATCCGGTCCAGAAGGCCGTTGACGAACGCGGAAGAGTCCTCGGTGCCGTACGTCTTTCCGAGCTCGACGGCTTCGTCGATGGAAACGCTCCGCGGAATTTCGGGCCGGTACTTCAGCTCGAAGATCCCGATCCGGAGCACGTTGCGGTCGATGCGGGTCATGCGATCCAGTCTCCAGTGATGGCTGTACTCCGAGATAAGCGAGTCTATGTCGGCCAGGTGGTCCCGAACCCCCTTGACCAGCTCGAAGGCGAACCGCTTCGTCTCCAGATCGGGCTTGTCGCCTTCCGCGGACGCGGCCCAGGCGGCGGCAAGCGCGGCATCCGCCTGGCCATCCGTCATCTCCAACTGGTAGAGCGCTTGCAACGCGCGCTCCCGCGCGGTCCTGCGAGCTCCCATCGACTCCTACTTCTTCTTTCCTTCCACGGCTCGGAGCCGGCCCTTGGCCAGCCCCTGTGAGATCTTGCTTTTCAGGTTGGCCATTTCCAGGCACGCGACGGCGGCCTCCGCCCCCTTGTTGCCTGCTTTGGCTCCGGCGCGGTCGATCGCCTGCTCGACCGTGTCGCAGGTGAGGACGCCAAAAGCGACCGCGCACTCCGCGGAAAAGGCCACCGCGCCGATCCGCGTGGTCACCTCGGACGAGATGTAGTCGAAGTGCGGCGTGCCGCCCCGGATCAGGGCGCCCAGGCAGACGATTCCGGCGTATCCGCCCCGTTCGGCCAGCCGGCGCACCAGGCCGGGCAGCTCGAAGGCCCCGGGGACGCGGAAGACGTCGATGTCCTCGTCGGCCACGCCGTGCTGTGCGAGGGCGCCCAGCGCACCCTTGAGCAACTCCTCGGTGACGAAGGAGTTGAAGCGCGATGCGCAGATCGCGAAGCGCCCCTTGGGGGTGGCGACGTTGCCCTCGAAATAGCGAGTCATCGTTGGCCTCACTCTAACGCGTCCGGGAGCGGTTTCTAACTTCCGCCGCCGCCGCGGATCTCGGGCCTACCACCGCGCGCAGCGCCGGTCCCGCTTTTCCCAGCGGAATCTGCTCGACGACCGAGAGATTGTAGCTTTCCAGCCCGATGATCTTCTTCGGATTGTTGGTCAGCAGCCGCAGCCGCTCCAGGCCGAGGTCCTTGAGGATCTGTGCGCCCACTCCGAATTCGCGCAGCCTCGTGTGATCCGTCCTCGAGGACGCCTCCCGTTCCCGGGCGAGGTGGGTGCAGACCAGGGTCGAGTCCATCGGCTGATCCTTCTGCAGATACACGATCACGCCCCGGCCCTCCTCCGCGATCTGCTTGAGCGCTTGCTGCAGCTGGGCCCCGCAATCGCAGCTCGCGCTGCCGAGCACGTCTCCCGCCAGGCACGCGCGGTGGACGCGGGTGAGGACCGGCGCGCTCCCGGCGACGTTCCCCTTCACCAGGGCGAGGTGGACCTTGGAATCCACGTCGCTGGCGTAGGCGATCGCCTGGAACCGACCTCCTTCGCCGCGATCGAAGGGCAGCTCGCCCACCCGGTGCACCAGCCGCTCGTGCTGCAGCCGGTAGCGGATGATGTCCGCGACCGAAAGGAGCACGAGGCCCTGCTTCTGCGCGAATCGCTGAAGCTGCGGGCGGCGGGCCATCGTGCCGTCCGGGTTCATCACTTCGCAGATCACCCCCGCGGGAAACAGTCCGGCCAGCCGCGCCAGGTCGACCGAGCCCTCGGTCTGCCCGGTGCGCACCAGCACCCCGCCGTTCCTCGCGCGCAGGGGAAAGACGTGCCCGGGGCGGACGAGGTCGCTGGGTTTGGCCTTCGGCGCCACCGCGGCGCGAACCGTCCGGGCCCGGTCCTGGGCGGAGATGCCGGTGGTGATTCCGCGCGACGCCTCGATCGATACGGTGAACGCGGTCTGGTAGGGCGAGGTGTTCTCCTGCACCATCAGAGGCAGGTTGAGCTGCTGGATCCGCTCCTCGGTGAGGGAGAGGCAGATCAGTCCGCGGCCGTGGGTGGCCATGAAGTTGATCGCGTCCGGCGTCACCTTCTCCGCGGCCATCACCAGATCGCCTTCGTTCTCCCGGTCCTCGTCGTCGGTGAGGATGACCATCTTCCCCTTGCGGATCTCCGCCAGCGCTCTTTCCACCAGGCCGATGCTGTCGAGCCGTTTCTTGGCGACGCTCATCGGCCGGCACCGCGTTCGAAGCCGGCGGCCGAGAGGACTTCCCCGGAGATGCCGGCGCTTGCCTCGCCCCCGCGCCCCAGGGCGTACAGCCGCGCGATGTACTTGCCGATCAGATCCGCCTCGAGATTCACCCTCGAGCCGACGCTTTTGCCGCCCAGCGTGGTTCGCTTCAGCGTCTCGGGGATGATCGCCACCAGGAAGCGATCGACTCCAAGCTCGTTGACGGTCAGGCTGATCCCATCCACGGCGACCGAGCCCTTCTCCACGAACAGCGGCGCCAGCGAGGGAGGCAGGGAAAACGCGATCAACCGCGAGCCTCCCTCCTCCCGAATAGAAAGGATCTGGCCGACCGCGTCCACATGGCCCAGGACCAGGTGACCCCCGAGCCGGTCGCCCAGAGCCATCGCGCGTTCCAGATTCACCTTGCCGCCGGGCTGCAGGGATCCGATCGTCGTCCGGCGAAGGGTCTCCGGGGAGGCTTCAACCTTGAAGGCTTGGGGGGTGACCTCCGCCGCGGTGAGGCAGGCTCCGTCAATGGCGATCGACTCGCCCGGCTCGAGGACCTGGCCGGCGAAGGCGCGCACCCACAGCTCCGCCATCGCGCCGAAGGAAATGCGCTCCACGGTCCCGACCTGCTGGATGAGCCCGGTGAACATCCCCAGCGCTTATAACCAAAAACGCCACCCACCGCCCCTTCTGGAGGCGAAGCCGATTCAGCCCCTCCAGGCGCGGTTGCCGAGCAGCCCGCGCATGAGGGCGTCGTCTCCCTCGCGGCGGATGACGACATCCTCCAGCGACACCCCCCGACTCATCCGCCGGATCTGGACCCGCCCCGTCCAGGACAGCCCATTCGATCCGACCAGCTTGGGCGCGATGAAGACCAGCAGCTCATCGGCGAGCCCCTGCTCGAGAAACGATCCGTGCGTCTCCGCCCCGCCCTCGACGAGCAGATGGGCGAAGCCCTCGGCGCCGAGGCGGCGCAACAGGGCGGGCAGATTCACCCGACCGCCTCGCCCGCGCACCTCCCAGACCTCCACTCCCCGCCGGATCAATCTCCTGGCCCTTGCGGGATCGCTTCCGGGAAGGGTGACCACTATCGTCCGGGCCTCGGCGGGCGATGCGAAGAGCTTCAGCCTGGTCGGGAGCCGCAGGCGCGAGTCGAGCACCAGGCGAACGGGGTTGTGGCCCTTCTGGCGACCCAGCCGCGTAGTCAGCTGCGGGTTGTCGAAGCGGGCGGTGTTCGCCCCCACCAGGATCGCGTCCACCTCGTTTCGCAGCCGATGAACGTACCGGCGGGCTTTCTCCCCGGAGACCCAGCGCGAGTCCCGTGTGGCGGTGGCGAGCCTTCCGTCCAGGGTGATCGCCGCCTTGAGGATGACCCAGGGTAGCCCGGTCTTCGCGCGCTTGGCCTGGGCAAGAGCGGTCGGCACGAGCTTCTCGATCCTGGATGAGACCGGCCTGCCCCTGTCGTCCATGCCGACTATCCCTTGCCGCTGCTTTGAAGCTTGCGATCCTTGGACTTCCCCTGCTCGTTGATCAGCTCCTTCAATTCGGACATGAACTCGGCGATGTCGCGGAAGGAGCGGTAGACCGAGGCGAAGCGCACGTAGGCCACTTCGTCGAGCCGGCGCAGGTGCTTCATCACCTCCTCGCCCAGAAACGTGGAGGGGACCTCCTTTTCACCCGCTTCCTGGAGCCGGCGCTCGATGTCGGTGATCACCCCCTCGAGCTGATCGAGGGAGACCGGGCGCTTCTCACAGGCCTTCTTCAGCCCGACCAGCATCTTCTCCCGATCGAACGCCTCGCGCCGCCCGTCCTTCTTGACGATCAGGGGATTGAGCTCCTCCACCCGCTCGTAGGTCGTGAATCTGCGATGGCACTGGAGGCACTCGCGGCGGCGGCGGATCACCGACCCTTCGTGGGACTCCCGGGAGTCGATCACCTTGTTCTCCGGCTCCTGGCAGAAAGGGCATCGCATGATTCAAAGCTGCCTCTCAACGCTTGAGGCGCGACGCGTAGAGCGGGAAATGGGCGGCCATCTCCAGCACTCGTCCGCGGATGCGGGTGAGCGAGGCGTCGTCCTGGGGGCGATCGAGCGCCTCTCCGATCAGTTTTCCGATCTGCGCCATTTCCGCCTCCTTCATCCCGCGCGTCGTCACCGCCGGCGTGCCGATGCGGATTCCAGAGGTCACCGTCGGCTTCTCCGGATCGAAGGGGATCACGTTCTTGTTCACGGTGATCCCGGCCTTCCCCAGCGCCTCCTCGGCCACCTTGCCGTTGATCGACTTGGGCCGCAGGTCCACCAGCATCAGATGGTTGTCCGTCCCGCCCGAGCACAGGCGCAGGCCGGCGGTTTTGAGCGCTTCGGCCAGGGCCTTCGCGTTGGCGACGATCTGCCGCTGGTATTCCTTGAACGCCGGGGCCTGCGCTTCCTTGAAGGCGACCGCCTTGGCGGCGATCACGTGCATCAGCGGGCCGCCCTGGATGCCGGGGAAGATCTGGCTGTTCACCGCCTTGGCGTACGGCTCCTTGCAGAGGATCATCCCGCCCCTCGGACCGCGGAGCGTCTTGTGGGTGGTGGTGGTGACGATCTCCGCCACCGGAATGGGCGAGGGATGGATGCCCGCCGCGATCAGGCCCGCGATGTGCGCCATGTCGACGACGAGCGCCGCGCCAGAGGAATCCGCGATTTCGCGAAACCGGCCGAAGTCGAAGACGCGGGGATAGGCCGACGCGCCGACCACGATGATCTTGGGCTTGTGCTGCTTCGCCAGCGCCTGCACCTGGTCGAAGTCGATCGTCTCGGTCTGCCGCGACAGGCCGTAGTGGACGACCTGGTAGAGCTTGCCCGAGAAATTGAAGGTCGCGCCGTGGGTCAGGTGGCCGCCGGAGTTGAGGTCGAGGGCGAGCATCCTATCGCCGACCTGCATCAGCGCCATGTAGGCCGCCATGTTCGCCTGACTCCCGGAGTGCGGCTGGACGTTCACGTGATTGGCGCCGAAGATCGCTTTCGCGCGCGCGATGGCGAGGTTTTCCGCCACGTCGACGAACTCGCAGCCGCCGTAGTAGCGCTTGCCCGGGTAGCCCTCGGCGTACTTGTTGGTCATCACCGAGCCCATCGCCTCCAGCACCGCCGGGCTGACGAAGTTCTCGGAAGCTATCAGCTCCAGTCCGTTCTCTTGCCGTCCGGTCTCGTCGCCGATCGCGCGGTAGATCTCCGGGTCGACCTCCGAAAGCTTCGCCTTGTTTTCCATTGCCACCTCTCGAGCGTTTAGCGTCCGTTCTGGATCTCGGCGTCGCGGATCTTCTGCAGGCGGCGCTCGTGCCGCCCACCCTCGAACCGCTGGTCGAGGAAGGCTTCCACGATTTGCGCCGCCAGGCCAGCCCCGACCACCCGGCCGCCCAGGCAGAGCACGTTGGCGTCGTTGTGCGCGCGGGCCATTCTGGCCTCGAACTCGGTGGTGCAGACCGCCGCCCGAATGCCGCTCACCTTGTTCGCGGCGATGCTCATCCCGATTCCGGTCCCGCAGACGAGCACCCCCAACGCGCAGTCGCCGCGGGACACCGCCTGCGCGACCCGGGCCGCGAAATCGGGGTAGTCCACCGAATCGTCGGTGTGGGTGCCGTAGTCTTCCACCGCCAGCTGCCGCTCGTCCAGCGCCCGCCGCACCTCCCGCTTGAGCACCAGTCCCGCATGATCCGATCCGATCGCCAACTTCATCGAGGCTCTTTCCCCGTCTTTGCTCATCCTTCGCCGCCATCAGCCCGCGCGCGGCGATGCGAGGAGCTCACTTGAACCGCTTGAAGATCAGAACGGCATTGGTGCCGCCAAATCCAAATGAGTTGGTCATCGCGGCGTTGATCCGGATCTCGCGCGGTTGATTGGGGACGTAGTCCAGATCGCATTCCGGATCGGGCGTGGTGTAGTTGATCGTCGGCGGCAGGATGTTGCGGGTGATCGCCAGGACGCAGACCACCGCTTCGACCCCGCCCGCCGCCCCGAGCAGGTGCCCGGTCATCGACTTGGTCGAGCTCACCGCCACCGAGTGCGCGTGGGCGCCAAAGACCGTCTTGATCGCTTTGGTCTCCGTCTTATCGTTGAACGGCGTGGAGGTGCCGTGGGCGTTGATGTAGCCGATGTCCTCCGGGCGCATGCCGGCGCTCTGCAGCGCGAGCCGCATGCAGCGGGAGGCCCCCTCGCCATCGGGGGACGGCGCGGTCACGTGGTAGGCGTCCGAGTTCGCTCCGTAGCCCACCAGTTCGGCGAGGATCGGCGCGCCCCGGCTCTTCGCGTGCTCGAGCTCCTCGAGGATGACGATCCCCGCGCCTTCGCCCTGGACGAAACCGTCGCGATCCCGGTCGAACGGCCGGCTCGCGTGCTCGGGATCGTCGTTGCGGGTGGAGAGCGCCTTCATCACCGCGAAGCCGCCGACTCCCAGCGGGGTGATCGCCGCCTCCGCGCCGCCGGCGATCACCGCGTCGGTCTCGCCGAGGCGGATCGATTTCCATGCTTCGCCGATGGCGTGGGCGCTGGTCGAACAGGCGGACACCGGCGACCAGTTCGGCCCCCGGGCGTTGAAGCGCATGCTGATCAACCCCGGCGCCATGTTGATGATCATCTGGATGATGAAGAAGGGGGAGAGGCGATCGAACCCCTTCTCCAGCGCCTTCTTGTGCTGCTCTTCGAGCGAACCGATGCCGCCGATTCCCGAGCCGACGATCACCCCGACCTTCTCCGGGGTGTAGCCGTGAGGCTTGTCGGCGCCGACCGGCAGGGCGCTCTCGCGCATCGCCATCTCCGCCGCCGCGATGGCGTACTGGGTGAAGAGGTCCATCCGGCGGGCCTCTTTCCTCTCCATGAACTGCCCGACGTCGAAGTCCTTCACCTCGCCCGCAATGCGGGCGTCCAGCGTGTCCGCGGGGAACCGGGTGATCGGTCCGATGCCCGACTTGCCCGCCAACATCGCGCGCCAATTGTTTTCCGTTCCGGTTCCCAGAGGGGAAACCATTCCCGTTCCGGTAATGACGACTCGACGCTCCGACACAGTTTCTCCGCTCCGCGGTCCTTCCGGACGCTAGGGACCAGTCCTCCCGTTCAACCCCTCACTTCTTGTGGTTGTTGACGTAGTTGACGGCATCTCCCACGGTTTTGATGTTCTCCGCTTCTTCGTCGGGGATCTCGACCTCGAATTCCTCTTCCATCGCCATCACGAGCTCGACGATGTCGAGGCTGTCCGCCCCCAGGTCCTCGATGAAGGAAGACTCGGGCTTGATCTCGTCCTCTCCCACACCGAGTTGATCGGCGATGATCGACTTGACCTTCGCCTCGATGTTTGTCGTCGCCATTGTCAGCCCTCCAAAATCCAGCGTTGCCCGGACCACCGGTCCGGTAACCGTGCGGGCGCGGTATATCCCACGCCGCCCATCGTTCCAACCTCGACGCTACATGTACATCCCGCCGTTGACCCTGAGCACTTCACCGGTGATGTAGGAAGCCTCGTCGCTGGCAAGAAAAACCACCGCGTGGGCGATTTCCGAGGCCGCCCCCAGACGTGAGAGGGGTATCTGCTCGACCATTTTTGCGCGGGTTTCGCCGGAGATCCGGGCGGTCATGTCCGTGTCAATAAACCCCGGAGATACCGCATTCACCCGAATATTTCGCGACGCCAGCTCTCGGGCCACGGACTTGGTCAGGCCGATCAGGCCCGCCTTGGAGGCGCTGTAAGCCGCCTGCCCGGCGTTTCCCGTCTCGCCGACGACCGAGGTCAGATTCACGATCGCTCCGCCGCGTTGCTTCATCATCGGCCGGGCGGCTGCCCGGATCAGCGCGAACGCGCCCTTGAGATTGGTATCGATCTGCCGGTCCCAGTCATCTTCCTTGGTGCGAAGGACCAGGCCGTCCACCGCCAGTCCCGCGTTGTTGACGAGCACGTCGAGCCGCCCGAATTCCTCCAGCACGCTGTCCACCGCCCTGGCGCAGGCTGCCGCGTCGGCGACGTCGAAGCGGAGCGCCCGCCCCTCGGTGCGAAGCAGGGCGAGGGTCTCGTTGGCGGCCGCCTCGTTGCCGGCGTAACCGATCACCACCTGGGCGCCGCGCTCGGCGAAGGCCACCGCGCAGGCCCGCCCGATGCCGCGCGATCCCCCGGTGACGAGGACCGTCTTCTTGCTGAAGTCGCTCACCCGCCGATACCCGCGAGCGCCTTTTCCAGGCTCTGCGCGTCCTCGACGCCGAAGATCGGTGTGTCTTTGGAAATCTGTTTGATCAGGCCGCGCAACACCCTGCCCGGCCCGAGCTCCACGAAGTGGGTCACCCCTTGCCGCCGCATCTCCTCGACGCATTCCACCCAGCGGACCGGACGGCTGACCTGATCGAGCAGGAGGGACAGGGTGCGGGCCGGATCGGCGTTCGGCCGCGCTTCGACGTTCGTCACCACCGGGCTGCGCGGCGGGGCGAAGGCGGTGCGCTGCAGCACTTCTTGAAGCAGGGGCTTCACCGGATCCATCAGCGCGCAGTGGAAGGGGGCCGAGACTTGAAGTGGAATCACCCGCTTCGCGCCGGCCTCCTGCATCGGCTGGCTCGCGCTCTGCACCGCGTCGGCGTGGCCCGCGATCACCGTCTGTTCCGGCGAGTTGTAGTTGGCCGGCGAGAGGACGCGTCCCTGGGCGATGCGGGCGCAGACTCGTTCGACCCTGTCCGCGGGCAGCCCGAGCACCGCCGCCATCGCGCCGGCGCCCTGGGGCACCGCCTCCTGCATCAGGCGGCCGCGATCGCGCACCGCGAGGACCGCGGCACCCAGCGGGAGCGATCCGGTGGCCACCAGGGCCGAATATTCGCCCAGCGAGTGCCCCGCCGCGCAGAGGGGGGCCGGCGCGCGCTTGGCGAAGACCGCCCACGCGGCGACGGAGGCGGCGAGGACGGCGGGCTGGGTGTTGGCGGTGAGCTTCAGCGTCTCCTCGGGGCCCTCGAAGCAGAGCTGGGAAAGTTTCTCTCCCAGCGCGTCGTCGGCCGCGTCGAAGACGGCCCGCGCCTCGGGAAATTGGGTGAAGAGATCCTTCCCCATCCCCACCCACTGGCATCCCTGTCCCGGAAAGACGAAACCCAGTTTCATTTTCGCCTACCAGCGCACGATGGCGCCGCCCCATGCGAGCCCGGCCCCGACCGCCATCATGGCGATGATGTCGCCCGGTCGCAGCCGGCCCGCGCGGTTGGCCTCGTCGAGCGTCGTCGGCACCGAGGCGGAAGACGTGTTGCCGTACTTGGCGATGTTGAGCCAGCACTTCTCCATCGGGATGCCGAGCCTGCCCATCACCGATTCGATGATTCGAAGGTTCGCCTGGTGGGCGATCACGTGGGTGATCTGATCGGGGGTCAATTTGTTCACCTGCATCGCCTCGCCCACCACTTGAAGAAGGGCGTGCACCGCCGCCCGGTATACCTCGCGCCCGTTCATCGAGACTTTGTGCATCTTTTTCTCGAGTACCTCGGGCGACAGGGGGTAGATGCTCCCGCCGCCACGGATGCAGAGGATCTCGGCGAGCGATCCGTCGGTGTGCAGGTGGGTGGAGAGGATGCCACGCGACTCGTCGGGCGACGGAGCGAGCACGATCGCCCCGGCGGCATCGCCGAAGAGCACGCAGGTGTTGCGGTCCTTCCAGTCGAGGATGCGGGTCAACAGCTCGACCCCGATGATCAGCGCGCGCTTGGCCGTCCCGGTGCGGACGTACTGGTCGGCGATCGACAGGGCGTACAAAGAACCGGCGCAGGCCGCGGAGACGTCGAAGGCGAAGGCGTTCTTCGCCCCCAGCTTGGTTTGGACGAAAGAAGCGCAGGAGGGCATCGGCATGTCGGGGGAGATCGTCCCGACGATGATCAGGTCGATCTCCTCGGCGCGCGTGCCGGCCATCTCCATCGCCCGGATCGACGCCTTGACCGCCATGTCGGAGGTCTGCTCGCCTTCGGCGGCCTGGTGTCGTTGCTCGATGCCGGTGCGCTCGCGGATCCATTGATCCGACGTTTCGACCATCTTCTCGAGGTCGTGGTTGGTGATGATCTTCTCCGGCGCATACGAGCCGGTGCCGATGATTCTCGTTCTCGCCACTGTTGGCATCCTTGCGCCCGTCTACTCCGAAACGGCGTCCTCTGTTGACCCTTTTACCCTCTTCGCCACCCGCGTGGGTAACCAAGATTGGGCCGCCTCGATTCTAACCGCCAACTCCTCGTTCAGGCGCGCGTGCGCCGTCTGCATCGCCGCTTTGAGCGCGTTTTTCACCGCCCGGGCGTGGGACCTTCCGTGGGCAACAATCGCCACGCCGTTGATTCCGAGCACCGGAGCCCCACCGTACTCGGCATAATCCACGACCTTTCGCAGCCCCGCGAGCGTCGGCTTGAGCAACAACGCTCCCAGTTTCTCGGAGAGGCCCGCCCGCTGGATCGCGGTTCGGATCAACCCCGCCACCGCCATCGCCGTCCCCTCCGACGTCTTGAGCACGATGTTCCCGGTGAAGCCATCGGTCACCACGACCTCCACGTCGCCGGAAAAGATGTCCTTTCCCTCGACGTAACCCACCAGCCGGAGATCCGATTTCTGCAGCAGCTCGAGCGCGCCGCGCGTCAGCGCCGTTCCTTTCGTCGCCTCTTCCCCGTTGGAAAGGACCGCCACCCGAGGCTTTTCGACGCCGAGCAGCTTGCGCACGTAGACGTCGCCGATCAGTGCGAACTGCGCCAGGTGGCTGGGCTTGCAGTCCACGTTGGCCCCCGCATCGAGCAAGAGGCAGCGCCCTTCGCCCTTGAGCGCGGGGAAGAGGGCCGCGAATGCGGGCCGGTCGAATCCGGGGATCCTGCCCAGGACGAGCAGCGCCCCGGCCATCACCGCGCCCGAATTGCCGGCGGAAACCATGGCCGCCGCCTCGCCGGAGCGGATGAGCTCGAAGCAGACGCGGATCGACGAGTCCTTTTTCTTCCGGATCGCCGCCGAGGGGTGATCGTCCATCTCCACCGCTTCGGATGCGTGGCGCACGGAGAGGTGAAGGGCGCCCAGCTCGTTGCGAAGCGCCTCGCGAATCCGGCGCTCCTGCCCGACAAGGATCACCTCGTGCTCGGGATTCTCCCGCGCGAACAACACCGCACCGTCCACCACCTCAGACGGGCCATGGTCTCCGCCCATGGCATCGAGCGCGATCCGCAAAGTCTATTCTACCGCGATGACCTCGCGGCCCCGGTAATAGCCGCAGGCGGCACAAGCGCGATGCGGAAGAACGGGCTCCTTACACTTGGGACACAAGATGACTTGAACCGCCGTTCGGAGATTGCTGTTGGCGGTCCTTCGACGGTTGCGGCGCATCTTCGACGTGCGCTTCTTCGGAACTCCCACTTTTCGCCTCTCTAGTTCAGCTTGATGTTCTTGAGCGCCATCCAACGAGGATCCACGACTTCACGCTCGCACTGACACTGCTTCTCGTTGAGGTTCTCGCCGCAGACGGGGCACAAACCCCGGCAGGTCTCCCTGCACACCAGGTTCATCGGCAGGGCGAGGAGTACCTGTTCTCGGAGGATGGGGTCCAGATCAATCGTCCTTCCATCGAACCATTCGCGGTCCACATCCTGCAAGTCGAACGAACCTGCCCGGTCGGAGTCCTCATCGTCCGCTTCTTCCGAGGCCAACCCTCCGTCCGTCGCCAGGCTTCGGGGAATGAGGGTCAAGGTGAACGAAACCGGTATGGTGGCGGTCACTTCGCCGAGGCACCGCTTGCACGGGGCCGCCACCTCCACCCCGAATTCCCCCTTCAGCAGGACGCCGCCGCTGACGCGCCGAAACGATGCCTTGAGCTGCGCTGCCCGCAACGGCCGAAAACCTGTCTCTTCGCCCTTGCGCGACAGCGCGTCCTCGAGAACCCCGAGGGTGATCGGCTCGTTGATCTCGAGCCCTTCACGAATTTCCTCAATTTTGACGAACATTTGCAGCTGTACTCGCAAAAAACGCCAGACTGTAGGAGCGCGGTGTCTTCGAGTCAACGCGTTCCTTGGGTAAAGGTAACCCTGCCCCCCCAGTCCTGCGGGTAGAATGGGGGAGCGATGCGGGTGGCGATCCTGGCGGACATCCACGGCAACTTGCCGGCTTGCGAGGCGGTCCTGGAAGATGTTGCGCGCGCTACGCCCGATTACATCGTCGCCGCGGGAGATCTGGCGCTTCGCGGTGCGCACCCCAGGGAAACCGTGGAGCTGCTGCTCGACCGATGCGACGAGCTGCTCATCGGCAACACCGATTGCTATCTCGCCGGCAACTACCTGGGCGGGGGCTATCGGGAACACGATCATTGGAAGACGGATCTGCTCGACTGGACCCGGGACCAGCTGGGCGACCTGGCGGTAAAGCTGGGGCGGTTTCCGTTCGCGGTGCGTTATTCGGCTCGCCGGGGACAGGACCTGTACATCTGTCATGCGAATCCAAGAAACCTCGAAGATTCGCTCGATCCGCTGCTCGATGAGGCCGCCCTTCGCCGGTACTTTCAGTTCGTCGATGCCGCCGCCTGCGCCTTCGGGCATTTGCACTTTCCCTATCGCCGGCGGTTCGGTCGAATGGTGATCGCCGACGTCGCCTCGGTCGGCATCCCGCGGGACGGAGACCTGCGCGCCGTTTATGGTCTTTTCACCTTCACCCCCCGCGGCTGGCGGGTGCAGATACGCCGCGTCCGCTACCCCGTCCGAAAGGCGACCCAGGCGATCATCGCCCGCCGCGTTCCGGGTGGACCGCTGCTGGTCCACAAGATGCTCGAGGCCCGGTACCGGCACCACGACGCGATGGTCGAGGCGGCGCGACGCCACTCCGGCCTGCCCAAGCTGGTTCCTTCGGGCCCGCACCGCGGACTCACCCACCCCAACGCGCATTTTCCGGAAGCGAGCCTCCTGCCCCACGTCGATCCGGTTCATGACGACCTCCAGAGTGAAAACGAGGCGATGACGAACGGGGGCGAGCCGCTGCTCGCCGCTCGCGACCCCGAGAAGGGCCTGCCATGAGAGCGATGCACCGCCCGTCTGTCCGCTTGCAGGGCCGGCGACTCCCGGGCTTCACCGAATTGGCCCTCGGCGAAAGGTGTTGGTAACCGATTGGAAGCGCTCTCCGAACGGAAGACGCAGAAAGTCCTCGTCGTCGACGACGACCTGGAATGGCGCGAGTTCCTGCGCGCATGCCTGGATGACCTGGGGTACACGACGCTGGAGGCCTCGAACGGAGAGGAAGCGCTCGACTGCATTGCGCGGGATTCGCCGGCGGTCATGCTCCTCGACATCCGGATGCCGGGGATGAGCGGGGAGGAAGTTCTGCGAAACCTGCCCGAGGATCCTCCGCGGATCGTCCTCCTCACCGCCGCCACCGCCGAAGAGGCGGGGTCGGCCCTGCGGACAGGGCCCCACTACTACCTGCCCAAAGGCGCCACCCGGGAAGAGCTCGCCCTGCTGCTCGACTCCCTGGCCGAGTAGCGCCGGCCCCGAGGCTGTTTCAGATTCGGCGCTTTGCGCTCTTCGTGGACCTCGCCGGGCGCGCAAAGAGCTGGCGAAGCTCGTCCTTGGCGTCGCCGAGCACCCGCTTGCGGCTGGCGCTCAGGTTCTTGCCGGCCCGGTTCAAGTAGAAATTCAGCATCGACATCGCGGACTGGAATGGATTGGCCTTGCGCCGACGGCTCTTCTCCGCCGATCGCTTCAGGGACTGAGCGATCGCCCGCGGGCTTCTTCCTTTGAACACGCCCTCTTCGAGGTCCATCGCGTCGCTGGTCTCGGTGACGTGTTTGGACCAGTACCGCGACTGAGGGCGGCGGTTTTTGGCGGTGCGGCGTCCGGCGGCTTTTCTCGGCGCGGCCATCGTGGAAAAGAAGATGCGCATCCCCATCGGGCGATCGCAACGGCCGATCGGCTCACCTGCCCAAGAAGAGCTTCTCCAGGTGGGAAGGCGCCCCGCCGATCACCCGGACCGTCTTCTTCCTGTTCCCTGCCCCGGCGATGATTTGAACGGCGCGCTTGGGAAGGCCCAGCGTGCGAGCCAACAGAGCGATCAGCGCTTCATTCGCTTCGCCATCGACCGGCGGGGAGGCCACCTTGATCCGGAGCAGACCATCGACCACCGGTCCTATCTGCTCGCGTCCGGCGCGCGGGGTCACCCGTACCTGGAAGGTGGCCCCTTCCCGGTCCACTCGAACGACTCCGGCGAAAAGCGTCACGCCCGACCTTGGATCAAACCCCCGGAGAAATCCACGGCGATGCAGCCTCGAGGACGGCCTGCGGCGACTGCTCGCGCATGCACCGGTGATGCTTCAAGGGGCAGGCCGCGATCCCCGCTCGATTGCACGGGCGACACTCCAGATCCCGGGTCAAAATCAGCCGATGCCCGGAAAGCAGGATCGATCCCGGCTCGTTCGGTCCGAACAGAAATACCGTGGGCGTGCCGCAGGCAGCGGCGGCATGGGACAGCCCGGAGTCGATGCCTATCGCCGCCTTGCACAGGGCCGACTCGGCGATGGATTCGGCCACCGAATCGCCCACCGAGCTCAAGACGCGGCCCCTTGCCAGCCCGGCGATCTCCTTCGCCCGATCGGCATCATCCGCGCTTCCTTGAAGCAGCACCCTCGCCCCGTACCGCTCGTCGGCGAGGCGGGCGAAATGGCCGATGTGCTCGACCGGCCATTGCTTGGTGGGCCAGCCGCCGCCGATGTGGACGGCGATCAACGCCTGACGGCCGTCCCATCCGCGCCGCCGCAGGCGCTCGGCCGCCTCTTCCCGCCGGGCCGGAGAGACTTCGAGGGCCGGGGCCCGCGGCGCGATCGGGATGCCCAGCGCCTGCGCGAGCCGCTGATAGCGGCGGGAGAAGACGACCTCGAACGGGCGCAGCGAAGCACGGTGCGTCAACAGCGCGCGCCCCAGCGCCGACGCGAAACCGGCGCGCACCCGGGCGCGCGTTCGCCAGAGGAGGACCACGGCGCGGGCGGAGGCGCTCGTGGTCAACGCGACGTCGAACGGCTCGCCGCGCAGGGCCGCGCGGGCCTCGCCCATCGACCACGACCGTTCCATCTCCCCCACCGCGATGATGCGGTCGATCCTCGGGCAGAAGCGAAGGACCTGCTCGCCCTTGGAGTGGGTGAGAACGATCAGCCGGGCGTCGGGAAATCCTGCGCGAAGATCGTCGATCAGCGGCACCGCGAAAACGATGTCCCCAATGCCACCCCTGTGGAATAAGAGAACCTGCACCGGACCGGTACGTTGTTTCAGCGGAGGGAGTGGAAGACAATGAGAAAAAGCACGGCAGTGATTGCGCAGATCGGCTTTCTGGGGCTCGCCGCGCCCGCGCTCGCTGGAGTCACGGTGACGCTGCAGGGTGGAACGGACCACTCGGTGCTCTATCTGGAGGGCAACAAGATGCGGGTCGAATCGGACAAGGGCCGGTCGCCAGGCGGCCTGGTGATCTACGACGGGGACCAGCAGAAGATGCTCATTCTCGACCCGGCGAAGAAGACCTACAGCGAGATGACGCCGGAGGGCTTCAAAGCGATGACCAAGTCGATGACCGCCCGGCTGGAAGAGGCCAAGGCAAAGATGACCCCGGAGCAGCGCAAGCAGATGGACGACATGATGGCCAAGATGAGTCCCGAGCAGCGGAAGCAGCTAGAGGGGGCGATGGGGGGGTCGGGTTCTCCTCCCGCCGAAAAACCCAAGGCTCCTCAGCTCAAGTGGGAGCGCACCGGAACGAAGCAAACGGTGGCCGGCTATCCCTGCGAGGGTTTCAAGGAAATCAAAGACGGTAAGCCGGACGCAGAGGGTTGTTACATCCCCTGGAACGCGGGGGCGGTCAGCAAGAGCGATCTCGGGCCGATGCGCAAGATGGACGAGTTCATCTCCCAATCCGGACTGACCGCTCCTTCCCAGCGGGGTCTCACCACCTTCACTCAGCTCGACCAGATGCCCGGCTTTCCCGGCATCTGGATCCGCACCTCATCCGGCGAGGCAAAGGAAGAGCAGCGGGTGACCGACATCAAACGGGGGAGCATCCCGGCGGACAAATTTCAACTTCCTTCCGGTTACACGAAGGAGGATTTCGGCTCGAAGCACTGAGCGCGATCGGCCGGCACTTTCAACCGTCGACCGCCTGTTCACCCTTCGGCCGTTCCGGCGCGCTCGATCCCTGGCCCAACTCCTGCGCTCGTCTCGTCGCCACCTCGACGGCGTTCATCAGGGTGGTCCTCAGCCCCCCTGCTTCGAGCGTGTGGAGACCGGCGATCGCGGTTCCGCCGGGCGAGGTGATCTGATCTTTCAGGCGGCCGGGGTGCTCCCCGGTTTCCAGGAGCATGGTCGCAGATCCGAGCAGCGTCTGCGCCGCGAGTTGCAGCGCGACCTCGCGCGACAGACCGACCTTCACCCCGGCATCGGCCAGCGCCTCGATGATCAGGAAGATGTAGGCCGGACCGCTGCCGGAAAGCCCGGTCACCGCGTTAAGGTGGACCTCGTCCACCACCACGACCCGCCCGACCGCCTCGAAGATCGTTCGGGCGACATCGAGATCGCCCGCGCTGGCGAGAGCGCCGGGGCTGATCGCCGTCGCGCTCTGCCCGACCATCGCCGCGGCATTGGGCATGCTGCGAATCACCCGGGCGGGGGGCCTGAGCACGCGCTCGAGGGCGGAGGTGGTCACGCCGGCGGCCACCGAGATCACCAGCGCCTCGGGCGGAATCGCCCCGGCGGCGGCGGCGACCACCTGGGCGAGGACCTGGGGCTTGACCGCGATGACCACGATCGATGCTCCGCGAACGCAGGATTCGTTGTCGGTGGCGGACCGGACGCCGTACCGCCCGGCGACCTGCTCGGCGCGCTGGGGGCGGCGGGCGGAGAGAACGAGATCCTGGCGCGCGACCTTACCCGACGCGACGAGTCCCTTGACCAGTGCTTCGGCCATGTTGCCGGCGCCGATGAATGAAATGCGCTTCCCGCTCAGCATGCGAGATCGAGCTTAACGCCAGCCATGGTAGAAGTCTGCTGGTGGAACGTGAGGCGCTTCGCCAGAGCCAGCGGTGCCTGATCAAGGTCGGCACCAGTGTGCTCACGCGCGAGGACGGACGGATCGATCAGCGCGTCCTCGAAGGGATCGCCGCTCAGTGCGCCGACGCGATCAGCGCCCGGCGCAGCATCGTGATCGTCTCCTCCGGAGCCATCGCCCTCGGGGTGAGGCAACTCGGGCTGCAGGGACGGCCGAAACGGATGGACGCCCTTCAGGCCTGCGCCGCGGCCGGACAAGGGCAGTTGATTCGCCTCTGGAGCGAGGCATTCGCTCCCTATGAGCGCATCGTGGCGCAGATGCTCTTGACCCACGCCGACCTGGCGGACCGTGAGCGATTTCTCAACGCCCGGCGCTGCATGTCCGAGCTCCAGGTCCGAGGAGCGATCCCGGTGATCAACGAAAACGACACCGTGGCGATCGAGGAGATCGCGTTCGGCGACAATGATTCGCTCGCGGTTCAGGTCGCCAACATGGTCAACGCAGATCTCATGGTCCTACTCTCCGTCACCCCCGGGTTGATGGACGGGAAACGCCGCGTCTCGCTCGTGCGTCCGGATGACCTCTCGGCCGAGCGGCTGATCCGGCCCGAAAAGAGCCGCGGCGGCAGCGGAGGCATGACCACCAAGCTCAACGCCGCCCGGAGCGCGGCGGCGAGGGGAATCGCCACGGTGATCGCGGACGGAAAGAATCCGGACATCCTGCGCCACATCATCGCCGGCGACGACGTGGGAACGCTCTTCGTCCCCGCGGCGGAAGGGATGGGCAGCCGGGCGCATTGGATCGCTCACACCTTAAGGCCCAAGGGGACGGTGGTGGTGGACCCCGGCGCTGTCGACGCGCTGATCGGTCGCAACCGGAGCCTGCTGCCGTCGGGCGTGGTGTCGGTGACCGGGACCTTTTCCCAGGGCGACCCGATCGACCTGGCGGATTCCAGTCTGAAAGTATTTGGCCGGGGCCTCTCCACCTATTCCTCGACCGAGCTCGAGGCGATCCGCGGCAAGCGGAGCACGGAGATCCTCGGCATCCTCCACTTTCATCTCGGAGACGAGGTCGTGCACAAGGACGACCTGGTCATCCTCGATCAGGTGGCGGCGATCCACGCCCCCGACAAGACATGAGACCGGTGAAGGACCTCCTCTCGCACGCGCGCGACGCCGCGCGCGGCTTATCGCGCTCCGCTGATGCCGGCCGGAACGCTGCGCTCGAGGCGATTGCCCGCGCGCTCGACGAGTCGCGGGCACCGATCCTCGCCGCGAATGCGGAGGATCTCGCCGCCGCCCGCCGGGCGGGGATCTCCGAGGCGCTGGCCGATCGCCTGGGGATCGGCGGCGGCCGGTTCCAGGGGATCATCGATTCGGTTCGCGAAGTGATCGCCCTACCCGATCCGCTCTCCGAGACCAGGGAGCTCGGGGAGCGCCCCAACGGCCTTCGCGTTCTGAAACGCCGCGTTCCGCTCGGCGTCCTGGCGGTGATCTACGAGTCGCGCCCCAACGTCACCGTGGAGGCAGCCTCGCTGGCGATCAAGAGCGGCAACGCGGTCATCCTCCGCGGAGGGCGCGAGGCGCTTCGCAGCAACGCCGCGCTGGTCTCCGCGATCCGAAGCGGCGTCGAGCGCGCGAGCCTCCCCGCCGATTGCGTCCAGCTCGTCGAAGATCCGTCGCGGGACTTGGTCGTGGAGCTGCTTGGCAGCAGGGGGAGGCTGGACCTCGCCATCGCCCGCGGCGGCTCGGAGCTGATGGCGATGGTCGACGCCTGCGCGCAGGTGCCGGTGATGCGACACGGCCAGGGAATCACCCATCTGTTTGTCGACGAATCCGCCGACGCCCTGATGGCCCAGCGGATTGTGGTCAACGCCAAAACCCAGCGTCCAGGCGTCTGCAATGCGCTGGAGACCCTGCTCCTCCACCCGGCGAATCTGGAGACCGGCGCCTGGGAGGGGATCGCCAAAGCCCTGGTGGGCGGGGGGGTGCAGCTCCGGGCAGACCCGGAAGCCGGAAAGGCCCTTCAGCGAGCCGGCATCTCCTGGGTCGCTGCGACCGCGGCGGACTGGGACACCGAATTCCTCTCTCTCACCCTGGCCGTCCGCACCGTCGCCTCCCTGGATGCCGCGCTCGCCCACATCGCAGAGCACGGAACGCACCACACCGCTTCCATCGTGACCGGCGACCGGGCCAACGCCGAGCGGTTCTTGCGCGAGGTCGACGCCTCCTGCGTTCTTTGGAATGCCTCGACGCGGTTCAACGACGGCGGAGAGCTCGGCCTGGGCTCGGAGATGGGGATCTCCACCTCCAAGATGCACGCGTTCGGGCCGATGGGCCTGCGAGAGCTCACCGCGGAGAAATTCGTTGTCTATGGCGCCGGCCAAGTCCGCTCCTAGCGTTTGAAGAATTCGAATCGGCGCGTGAACAAATTTCGCGCCGCGTTGTTGAAGGGCGCGTTTCCACCAACGGAGGGCTTCAAATGGCGACTTCCCGAAGGACGTTTCTCGCCTCCTCCGCGCTGGCGGCTCTGGGGCTGAACCTCCGCTGCGCCACGGAAGGGGGGGCCGGGCGCGTGGCGACGAATCCTCCCGAGGCCCACCCGGCGGCGGACAGCCGCTCACCCCCGCCGGCCAGGGCGGCCAAGCCCCTGCGCATCCTGATTCTCGGTGGGACGGGCTTCATCGGGCCTCATGAGGTTCGCTACGCGCTGGCCCGGGGACATCGCGTGACCTTGTTCAATCGGGGCAAGACCAATCCCGCGTTGTTTCCGGAGGTCGAGAAGCTGCAGGGGGACCGCGCGGTCGGAGACTACCGATCGCTTCAGGGACGCGACTGGGACGTGGTGATCGACAACCCCACCTCGCTGCCCCGCTGGGTTCGGCAGGCGGCGGAAACGCTGAAGGCCCACACGGGTCAATACGTGTTTATTTCCACCATTTCCGTCTACGAAAAAAATGACACGCCGAATGCGGATGAGACGGCGGAGCTGACCACCGCCGAGGAACCGGAGAGCGAGGATGTCCGCAAATATTACGGCGCCCTGAAAGCTCTTTCTGAAAAGGAATCGGAGAAGGCGTTTCCGGGGCACGCGTGCATCATCCGCCCGGGGTTGATCGTCGGGCCCGGCGACTTGAGCGATCGCTTCACCTACTGGCCTGCCCGATTTGCCAGGGGAGGCGAGATCCTCGCCCCGGGAAACCCCACCGATCCCGTCCAGATCATCGATGCGCGCGATCTCGCCGAATTCATCATTCGCGCCGGCGAGGACCAGATGACCGGCATCTACAATTGCACCGGGCCAAAATCGAGGCTCAGCATCTCCGAGCTTTTGGGCGCGGTGCGAGCGGTGATGTCTTCAGATGCGTCTCTCACCTGGGTGGATTGGGACTTCCTCAAGCAGCACAACGCCAGACCGTGGATCGACCTCCCCGTCTGGGTGCCCCCCCAGACTTCCGCCGGCTTTGCCACGCGCGACATCCGCCGGGCGCTGGCGAAGGGGCTCGCCTTCCGCCCGCTGGCGATCACCGCCAAGGACACCCTCGATTTCTACAACTCGGAACCGGAGGATCGCAAAGCGAAGCTTCGAGCAGGGCTGGCACCGGAGGCGGAGCGAACCATCCTCGCCGCCTGGCACGCGCGGAGCAAGACCTGAACCCGGACCCTCTGCCTCCCCCTCCCCTGCCCGGGCCCGATCCGAATCCGGAGCAGGCCTCGAGCCCCGGGCGCGGCTCGAGCCGCTGGGTTCCCTGGTTTCGCCGGGTCGTGGACGTTCAACCCTCCGAGCTGAAAGCCATGCTGCTCGGTTGCGCGTATTTCTTTTTTCTCTTTTCGAGCTACTTCATCCTCCGGCCGATCCGCGATGCGATGGCCGTGGCGGGCGGGATTTCCAGACTCCCGTGGCTCTTCGCGGGAACCTTGGGGGCGATGTTGCTCGCCAATCCGCTCTTTTCCGCCCTGGTGGTCCGCTTCCCGGTGCGGCGCTTCATCGTCATCACCTATCAATTCTTCGCGCTCAACTTGATCGCCTTCTACGTGCTGAACCGGGTGCTGGACGGGCGGGCCCTGGCGGTGCTCGGCGGCGTATTCTTCGTCTGGGCGAGCGTTTTCAATTTGTTCGTCCTCTCCGTCTTCTGGTCTTTCATCGTCGACCATTTCCGCAGCGATCAGGGGAAGCGATTGTTCGGCTTCATCGGGGTCGGTGGAACAGCGGGTTCGATCGTGGGATCGGCAGTCACCGCGCTGCTCGCACGGCGCATCGGTCCAACCAATTTATTGCTCGTCTCCGTCGGGCTCTTGGAGCTCGCGGTGCTCACGGTGGCGATTTTCCCCGCCCGCTCCGGCGCCGCGGAGAGTGGTCCGGCGCCAAATGCAAGGGCGCCGATCGGCGGCAGCGTTTGGGCAGGTATGAGCCGGATCGTTCGGTCCCGCTATCTGCTGGGCATGGTCGCCTTCATGCTCCTCTACACCCTGGGCTCCACGGTCCTCTACTTCGAGCAGACAGACATCGTGGGCCGCTACTTCAAGACGCCCGGCACGCGAACGGAGATTCTGGCGCGGATGGAGCTCGCCACTCAATCTCTGACCGCCTTGACCCAGGCATTCCTCACCGGGCGCATCGTCCGCTGGTTCGGTCTGGCCGCCACCCTGGCGATCATGCCCGCGGTGAGCGCGATTGGATTTGCCCTGGTGGGCTTGAGCGCCACCGGACTGATTCCCCTGTTGTTGACGTTCATCGTCTTTTCCGTGCTCAGGAGGGCGACGAATTTCTCGCTCACCAATCCGGCGATGGAGGTCTGTTACACGGTGGTGAGCAGGGAGGACAAGTTCAAGGCCAAGAACTTCATCGGAACATTCGTCTATCGGGCCGGAGATCAGCTTGCGGCGTGGACGTATGGAGGACTGGCCGCGCTCGGCTTGGGCCTGGCGGGCATCGCCTGGGTGACGGCTCCCGTTTCGCTCGTCCTGCTCGCGCTGACCGTCTGGCTTGGGCGGAAACACGAACAAGGCCGGACCGGCTGAACGCGAACGGCCGCGGCGTCGCACGGAGCACCCGCGCGCCCGTGCAAACCGCCGCGGACCGGCTTGGGCGCCCCGCCAAGGCGGATTGGCGTTCTTGTCGCTTGGTCCTTTGGCGCTCGCGGGAGAGGGTCTAGTGTCGCCCGGCAACGGAAGGAGCAGGCATGGGACCTCGACGTGGATCTCTTGGCAAGTGGCTCGCCGCCGGGGCGTTTTTCCTGGTCGGCCTTGAATCGACAGCGCAGGACGCCGGAACGGCCCGCCACACCGCGACCCAGCAGTGGCGAGCCAGCCATGCGACGGTGATCGTTCGGGAGCTCGCGGATTTTGTCGCGCTCCCCAACGTCGCCTCGGACAAGGTGAACATCGAGCAGAACGCCAAGCAGTTGATGGCGATGCTCAAGAAGCGCCGCGTCGAAACCCGGCTGCTTCAGGAGCCCGGGGCCCCGCCCGCCGTCTATGGCGAGCTGAAGTCCCCCGGCGCGAAGCAGACCGTGGTGTTCTACGCGCATTACGACGGGCAGCCGATCGACCCGGCGCAATGGACCGGTTCCCCCTGGAAGCCGGTGCTCCGGGACAAGGCGCTGGAGCAGGGCGGTCGGGAGATCCCATTCCCGCCGGAGGGCGGCGCCTTTTCCGACGATGCCCGGCTCTACGGCCGCTCGACCAGCGACGACAAGGCGGCGATCGTCGCCATGCTGTCCGCGCTGGATGCGCTGCGCGCTGCGGGGGTGCAGCCATCGGTCAATCTGAAGTTCTACTTCGAGGGAGAGGAGGAGGCGGGCTCGCCCCATTTGCGGGAGTTCCTCGAGCACAACCGGGCATTGCTCAAAGCGGACGCCTGGATCTTCTGCGACGGTCCGGTGCACCAGAGCCGGCAGATGCAGGTCGTCTACGGCGTCCGCGGGATGATCGGAGTGGAGCTGACGGTCTACGGCGCCACCCGAAGTCTTCACAGCGGCCACTACGGAAACTGGGCGCCGAACCCGGCCGCGGCGCTGTCTCAATTGCTTTCGGGGATGCGGGACGAGGACGGTCGCGTGCTGATCGCCGGCTTCTACGACTCGGTCAAGCCTTTGACCGACCCGGAAAAACGCGCCATTTCGGCCGCGCCGAACATCGATGGCGACTTGCGAAAGTCGCTGGGCCTCGCCGCCACCGAAGCGGCCAACGCGCCCCTGGGCGAGCGGATCTTTGGGCCCGCGATGAACATCCGGGGGCTGCTCTCGGGGCACGTCGGGCCACAGGCGTCGAACGCGATTCCCACCGAGGCTGGGGCGTCGATCGATTTCCGATTGGTGCCCGATCAGACGACCGAGGGGGTGAAGGCCGCCGTGGAGCGACATCTGAAAGCGAAAGGCTACTACCTCGTCCATGAGCCTCCCGACGCCGCGACCCGCCTCGCGCACGCGCGTATTGCCCGGGTCGAGTGGCAAGCCGGCTATCCCGGCATACGCACCTCGATGCAATTGCCGCTCGCCCACGCGGTGACGCGGGTGGTGCGCGAAGCGATCGCCGGTCCCGTCGTCGACCTGCCCAACATGGGCGGCAGTCTGCCCCTCTACCTGCTCCAGGACGTCCTCGCGACCCCGTTTCTCATCGTCCCCATCGCCAATCACGACAACAACCAGCACGCCGCCAACGAAAACCTGCGACTGCGAAACCTCTGGGATGGCATCGACATCTTCGTCGCCCTCTTCTCCAGGCTCGGACCTGCCTGGGGCGGGGAGGAGCCACGGCCGGGATGAATCAATCGAACATCCGCGC
>Ga0070708_100000173_pt1 | contig 45869 bp, 69 predicted proteins | sample KBSK5503metaG_FD_65469 | JGI IMG/M metagenome (GOLD analysis project Ga0070708, IMG submission 65469) | Corn, switchgrass and miscanthus rhizosphere microbial communities from Kellogg Biological Station, Michigan, USA - KBS K5-50-3 metaG | ecosystem: Host-associated > Plants > Roots >... | reverse complement strand
CCTGTTCTCCGTGGCACTGACCGCGAGCAAGGCGTGGGCGTCGGGCGACACATTCACGCTGAATACGCTCGGCGTCAGCCTCGGGGCGCAAGCCTCCTGACCGCCAGGCGGTGTAGCGGCTGATCGGAGGCGTCGCCGTGACGACGTTCACCGACGACTTCAACCGGGCCAACGGCGCTCCAGGGGCCAACTGGGTTGACGGGTCCGGCCTCTGGACAATCGTCTCCAATCAGCTTTCGTCAGGGACCGCAGGCGGCACGATCGTCATCCGTGCCGCCACCGCGATGGCCACCAATGACAACAGCGCCCAGATCACGATCGCCGCCACCGGAGCCGTCAGCCACGGCGTGTGGTGCCGCGGCAACTCCACCTTCACCAGCGGCTATCTGTGGCGCAACGACGGCACCTCGTGGGTTCTTTTCTCGAACGTCGGCGGCAGCTTCACCTCCATCGGCAGCTACGCCGCGGCGGCCGTCGCAGGTGATGTAGCCAAGGTCCAAGCCGTCGGCTCGACGATCCAAGCCTTCGTCAACGGCGTCCAGCGCGTCTCCGTCACCAACACCGCCGTCACTACCGGAACATCCGTCGGCCTCCGCGCCGAGTCGTCGAACGTGCTGAGGTTCGATGATTTCTCCGCAGCAGACGTCACGTCCGGCACCACAGGCGACGCGGCATCGTCCAGCACCGCAACACTGTCCGCGTCAGGCCAGCTGGCCACCGCCAGCGGCGCAACCCTGACCCCCACCGCTACCCTGACAGCCAGCGGCATTCGGGCCACATCCGGAGATGCGGGCCTCGCCGCCACGGCCAGCGTGGTGGCGGACGGAGTGCGGGCCACAACGGGCGACGCAACTCTGCCGTCCACGGCAAGCCTGACGGCGGACGGTACTCGCGCCACGTCCGGAACGGCGAGCCTCGCCGCATCGGCGCCCCTGACCGCGGCCGGGCTCGTGGATCACCCAGGACAGGCGGCACTCACTGCCTCGTCCGGGCTCACCGCGAGCGGAACACGCGCCACCCAGGCAGACACGGCGCTTCCCGCGACCGCAGGCTTGACCGCTGCCGGACAGACGGCAACCGTCGGCGACGCCACCCTCGCGACCGCCGCGGCCCTCTCCGCGACCGGACAGCGAGGCGCCATCGCTGGCTCGGGCCTCGCCGCCACAGCCGGCCTGAGCGCGCAAGGGCAGGCCGGCTACAGCAGTGCCGCCGCCCTCACGGCCACGGCCGCACTAGCGGCTGACGGAACCACAGGCGCACAGCCCGCAGGTGCCGCACTTGCCGCCGCGGCGACACTCGCCGCAACAGGGACCCTGGCCGTCTCCGGCTCCCTCGCGCTGCCCATCCAGGCCACGCTCACCGCGGACGCGCACCTCGCCATCGCCGCAGGCGGCGGCCTGGCGGGCAGCGCTGTGCTGCAGGCGTCGGGCACGGTCGTTCCGGGCGGGCAGCGGTCCGCTCCCGTGTTCAGCGCCACCGGCCCTCGCCTCCGGTGGGCTGCCGAGGACGGGCCCCGCCGATGGCAGGCCCAACTCATGGGCCCGCGCTGGACCGTCGAAGAACGGCCCGGCAGGTGGCAGGCCCAACTCGCCGAGACCCGCTGGGACGCCGACAACTGACAGGGGGAGCGTGTGCAGCGCATCGACCGCTCCTCCCTCCAGTACGTCCAGGCTTCAGTCCAGGCCACCGTGCAGGGTGAGCCCTACAACCCCACCGCAGACGTTGTCGAGTTCGCGTTCACCGACGTGTCCGGGCGGCCCACGACCTGGTATCCGGGCGTCTGGGACGGCACCGGCCCGATTTCAGGCAGTACCGCCTACCGGGCGCAGGTTCTGGTCGGCCCTGGCGGTACGGGCCCGACGCTGGCGCCCGGCAAGTACGCGGTGTTCATCCGTATCACCGACAACCCCGAACAGCCCGTCCTCCCGGTTGGGCAGCTCGCCGTCACGTAAGGAGGCTGGCGTGGACGCCCTCATTCCGCAGCCCGACCCCGCACCGGCCCCGCCCATTCCGTCCGGGCCCGTCTGCGGGACGTGCGGCGATACGGCGGTCGTGAACTGGCGTCGTCGCCTCACCGGCGACGAACTCGCCGCACACGTCCGCGTCGAGCAGGAGCGTCGCGAGCAGGCCCTGCTCCTCGCCGACCCCCAGTTGCCATACCCCGTCTTCCCGCCGCTGCCGGATGGCGCCGACGACACCCGCACCGTGTACGCCTGCGCCGACCACGCCATCACCCTCGACGGCGCCGCACTCATCCACGCCTCCGACTGCACCGCCCCGAACGACGCTGGCATGCACGGCTGCGACTGCACCCCCGAGCCGCAGCCGCCGGCCGAGGAGCCCACACCCGGCCTCGCCCTCCCCGACCACTGGCTGACCGGAGGCGAATGATGGCCGCCGACAAAGGGTGGGGCCGCCAGAGGCCGGAAGGCTTCGACAAGCTCCGCTTCGACGGGCAACGCCGCTGCTGGGGGCGCAAGAGCACCGGAGCCCAGTGCGGGCAGATCGCGATGCGCGGCCAGAACGTGTGCAAAATCCACGGCGGAAAGGCGCCACAGGCCCTCGCTAAGGCCGAAGAGCGGCTCACGGAGGACAGGGCGCGAGTGCTCGTGGAAACCTACGGCCGCAAGATCGAAACCACGGCCACCGAAGCACTCCTCGACGAAGTCAAATGGTCCGCCGGGCATGTGGCGTGGCTCCGCGAACGCGTCCAGAAGATCGAAGTCGACGCCGTCGTCGCCGGAGCAGACCGCGAACACCCGCTCGTCTGGGGCATCACCCGGGAGAAGACCGGCGGCGAAGACCGGGGCACCACTACGGAAGCCGCCCCCAACGTCTGGCTCAAGCTCTACCAGCAGGAACGCACCCACCTCGTCAAAGTCTGCTCCGAAGCCATCCGCGCTGGCATCGAGGAACGGCGCATCAAACTTGCGGAGCAGGAAGGAGCCCTGGTGGCTCAGGCGATTCGGGCCATCCTGGCGGACCTCGACCTCACCGAAGAGCAGCTGGCCCGCGTTCCTGAGGTCGTGCCGCGGCATCTGCGGGCGCTCGCATCCTGACCGCAGGAGGCGGTGAACGATGACCGCCACGACGGACTGGCTCGAATTCGCGGCCCGCGCGTTCGAGCCGGCCAGCCAGCACCAGCAGTGGGCGACGCCCGGCGCCCTGGCTCGGCACATGGACCCGCAGACAGTGCAGACCGCGGCTCTGGATCTCCTCGACGCCAACCTCGTCGACGTCGCCGAAGGCCGCTGTCGGCGTCTGATCTGGTCGATGCCGCCACAGGAAGGGAAAAGTGAACGGACCAGCCGCCGCTTCCCTCTATGGCTGCTGGTCCGCAACCCGGATCTGCGGATTGCGATCGTCTCCTACGAAGCGGGCGTCGCCCGCCGGTGGGGCCGCGCCATCCGTAACGACATCGCCGAACACCCCGAGCTAGGACTCACAGTCCGTGCCGACACTTCCGCCGCGCACGAATGGCAGTTGGAAGGTCACCGCGGCGGCGTGTACTCCGTTGGTATCGGCGGTGCGCTCACGGGCCGGCCCGTGGACGTGCTGCTCATCGACGACCCATTGAAGGGCCGCAAGGAAGCTGACAGCCCGACGTTCCGGCAGGCGTGCAAGGACTTCTACACCGACACCGCCCGCACCCGTCTCGCGCCGACGGCGCCGCAGATCATCATCCAAACCCGCTGGCACGAGGACGACCTGTCCGGGTGGCTCCTGGCCGGCCCGTCAGGGCATGAGTGGCGGTACATCAACGTTCCCGCGCAGGCCGAAGGCGACGACGACCCCCTAGGTCGCCGCCCCGGCGAGTACCTCATCTCGGCGCGCGGCCGAACCGCAGCCGACTGGGAGATGACGCGGCGCGACGTCGGCGCCCGCACATGGTCGGCGCTCTATCAGGGCCGCCCGGCACCAGCGGAGGGCGGCCTCTTCAAACGGTCGCACTGGCGCTGGTACATGGCACCTCAGGCGGTTCGCCGCGACGACGGGTCGATGTGGGTGCACGGCGCCGACGAGGTCATCCAGTCGTGGGACCTTGCATTCAAGGACACGAAGGCCTCCGACTTCGTGGTGGGGCAGGTGTGGGCGCGGTTCGGGGCCGACGTGTACCTCCTCGACCAGATTCGGGACCGGCTGGACTTCCCGGCGACCGCGCAGGCGATGCGCTCCCTGTCGGCGAAGTGGCCGCAGGCGCACGCCAAGCTGGTCGAGGACAAGGCCAACGGCCCGGCGATCATCGCCCAGTTGCGGTCGACAGTCCCAGGCCTGATCCCGATCACGCCGAAGGACAGCAAGTACGCGCGCGCCTCGGCCGTGGCTCCGTTCGTAGAGTCCGGGAACGTCTATCTGCCCGACCCGTTGCTCGCGCCGTGGATCGACGACTACCTCATCGAACACATCTCGTTCCCCAATGCCGCCCACGACGACCAGGTCGACACCACCAGCCAGGCCCTGCACCGACTCCTCGCCGGACAGGCCGGGGCCGAGCAGGCCATGCAATACCTGCGCGCCTACCAGTCCGCGGCACTTCCCAGAACAGCCTGACGGACAGTCCGGCTGATGACGACTTCGCGGGAGCCGTCGAGGCCGGTCAGCGGGCCGACGTGAACGTAGGCGGTGTCCGAGGCCCAATGCCAGCCATCCGGGAGAGGCAGCAAAGGCGCGACCTGCTCGGCAACCAGGATGGCGTTCTCCTCAGTGCAGGCGGTCTGGACCGAGGCGGCGGGCCAGTACCCGTCGCCGTCATCGTGCTGACAGAACCCGCGAGGCCCCACCACCGAGCACTTCTCTACGTTCATGCACTCACTGAACCACGACGGGGGTGATGCGTCGTGGTCCGCTGGCTGCCGTCCCTGCGCCGCGCGAAGACCGACGAGCCGGACGCCGTGAAGAGCGCTGGCGTTCCCGCTGCAGCAACCTTCACCCCCGCCCAAGTCGCCGCGCTCCTCGGCTCCGTGTCCGTCAACGGGCAGGTCACCGGCGTCATGAACCCGCTGCCCCGCACCGACCCCATGGTCGCGTTCGGGCCCGGCGTACCCCTCATCCCCGCACCGCTCGACCCGGTACGGCAGGACACCGGACGCCCCGAACCGCGCCTCACCGAGTACCAGGTCTCCACCAACCTCCCCGGCATCACCGACCGGCTGGTGCCCTGGAAGGTGCTCCGCGACGCTGCCGGGGTCGGCGGCCTGGCCCGCCGCTGCATCGAGATCCGCAAGAACGAGGTCGCCACCCTCGACTGGACGATCACCATCGCCCAGGGAGCGGCGGAAAAGGCGCAGACTGACAACCCGGGCATGAGCCGGGCCGACATCGAAGCCGAACTCGGCCGCCAACTCGGCCCGGACATCGCCCGCTGCACCCAGTTCTGGCAGGAGCCCAACCCGCGCGAGGGCGAAAACTTCACCGAGTGGATCTCCAAGCTCCTGGAAGAGCACCTCGTCCTGGACGCGATCGCGATCTACCCGCGGCTCACCTACGGCGGCGAGCTGCACGCGCTGGAGATCACCGACGGCAGCACGTGGAAAGTCCTCCGCGACAACACCGGCGGCAGGCCTCAGCCCCCGCAGCCTGCCTACCAGCAGATCCTGTGGGGCTTCCCCCGCGGGGAGTTCCTTGCGGACACCGACGATCAGGGCGCCGTCCTCAACGGCTACCAGTCGGACAGATTGATCTACAAGCGCAGGAACGTCCGCACCTTCACCCAGTACGGCTACTCGGCCGTCGAGCAGGCCCTCGAAGACATCGACGTGTGGCTGCGGCGCCGCAAGTGGATCCGCGACGAGTACACCGAAGGCACCCTGCCGACGGCGATGCTGGAGAACTCCGGTGCCACCGGCTGGACTGCCGAGCAGACCCTGGAGTACGAGCGGGCTCTCAATGACGCCATGTCGGGGGCGACCGCGGAGCGGCACCGGCTGCGGATTCTGCCGCCGGGTCTGAAGCCGTGGACGACTGACGAGATCGCGGAGAAGTACAAGCCCGAATACGACCTGTACCTGATCAAGCAGATCGCCTCCCACTTCGACGTCACGATCGCCGAACTCGGCTACACCGAACCCGGCGGCCTCGGCTCGTCCGGCTGGCACGAGGGCCAGGCCGACGTCCAGCACCGCAAGGCCACCCTGCCCACGCTGCGCTGGCTGCAGCAGCTCCTCACCGCGATCTCCCGCAAGCACCTCGGCATGCCGAACGAGCTGGAGTTCCGGTTCCTCGGCCTCGAAGACGAAGACGAAGCAGCAGCGGACGAGGTTGCCCGCCAGCGCATTGTCTGGGGCCGCATGACCCTCAACGAGGACCGAGACCGCACCGGGCAGCCCCGCTACCCGTTCCCCGAGGCAGACATGCCGATGGTCATGACGACCCGCGGTGTCGTCTTCCTGGAGGGCGCTTCCAACTCGGCGACGCCAGGCGTTCCGCTCACCCCCGGCGACGACGCCAGCACCCAGCCGGTCCCGGGCGACGAGGACGAGGAAGACGAAGAAGACACGGACCCGGCGGCCGCCGGCCAGCGGGCGGACGCAGTGAAGACCGAGCTCGCCGCGTTCCGCCGGTGGGCGAAGAAGAACCCCAACCCGCGGCGGCCGTTCGAGTTCCAGATCGCGACCAAGGCCGACGCGCCCGGCCTCAACGACCGCCACGTTGTGTTCGCCGATCCGGGAGGCGATGCCGGCCCAAAAGCTGAAGCGGTGGCGTGGCCCGGCTGGGTCCGTGACCAGCACACCGCTGAAGCGTGGGCGGCCCGCATCGAGCGCGCCCTCGGAGACGCGGTGGACTGCGAACGGCTCGCCGAACGCTGGCTCGCCCGGGAGCTCGTGAAAGCCGACGAGCCCGACACTGCCGCCACCGAGCAGTACCAGCAGCCCGAAAGCGACAGCGGCGACTGGGCCGTGGCGCTCGCCGTGGCGTTCCTCGCCGCGGAGGGCATCACCCTCACGCCCCCCATCGCGGCTGCGCTCGCCGGTATCTGGGCTGAAGGCTGGGCGATCGGCTCGGCCGCCGCTCACGCCATCCTCAACGGCGGCACGGCCCGCTTCGCCTGGACCATTGGGGACACTGCTGCTGCACGCCGGACCCTCACCACCACGATGGCCGATGCCCTCCAGGCGTTCCTGGACCGCAACCGCAGCACCATCCCCGCTATGGCGGACCGGCGCCTGCGGGTCTTCGCCCGGGTCCTGGCCGATGCGAAAGCCCGCGGCATGACCGCCAAGGAACTCGCCCAGGCCCTCCGGGACGCGCTGCAGGACGATGCGTGGACCAGGATGGTCGCCCTCACCGAACTCACCCGCGCCAGCGCCGAAGCCGCCCGCACCGCCTACACGGCCGCCGGCGTCACCAGTTGGCGGTGGGTCACGGAGCCGGGCGCATGTCCCACCTGTCTCGCCAACGAAGCCGCCGGCCCGCGAGTGATCGGCGAGGCATGGCCCGACGGGTCCGAAGCGCCACCCAGCCACCCGCACTGCCGCTGCTATCCGATGCCGGAGCCCGGCGGCCTGTAACCCCAGCAGATCGCGCGCTCACCGAAGGGAAACGCACATGACTATCGCCTACGCGTGGGCGCCGATCACCAAATCGGAGAAGCAGGACGACGGGACGCTCGTCGTCTACGGCCCGGCGGCGTCGTCGGCTCTCGACCGGGACAACCAGCGACTGTCCGGCGACTGGCTGGATGCGGCAATGCCGCGCTGGCTGGCCGAGGGCGGAGGCGTCCGAGAGCAGCATGATCCGAAAAGGGCGGTCGGGGTCGGCGTCGGCCTCTCCAAGGCCGAGGACGGTTCGCACCTCCTCACGGCGAAGATCGTCGACCCGGTGGCGGTCAAAAAGATCGAACACGGCGTGCTGCGCGGTTTCTCCGTTGGCATCAAGAACCCGAAGCTGGAGATGGGCAAGGCCGAAGCCCCCAACGGCCTCGTCGTGGACGGCGACGTCATCGAGGTCAGCGTCGTCGACCGGCCCGCCAACGGCGAGTGCATGTTCCAGCTGGCCAAGGCCGACGCCGCCGGGGATCTCGCACTCGTCGAGGACCCGCACGTCGTCATCAAGGCCGAGGAGACCGAGACGTTCGGCCTGCCCGCCGAGCTGTACGACCGGCTCGCCACCCCCGTGAAGGAAGCCCTCGCGAACCTCGCTGCGGGCGGCGCCACCGTCACCGCCGAGGCCGCGAAGGCCGACAGCGCCGACGGGTTGGCGCCTGTTGTGGTCAACGTGTCCGTGCAGGCCCCGGATACCGCGAAGGCCGACCTGTCGGCCGCCGGGCGGCGTAAGGCCGCCGCCGCAGGCGCAGCAATGCCTGACGGTTCATACCCGATCAAGACCAAGGCGGACCTGCAGAAGGCCATCAAGGCCGTCGGTCGCGGCAACGCCGACCACGACAAGATCCGCGCTCACATCGTCAAGCGAGCCAAGGCGCTCGGACTGGAGGCCATGGTGCCCGACAACTGGAACGCAGACGGCTCGCTCAAGGACGCAACGAAGACCGACGAGGAGACCGTCGCGAAGGCCGAGCAGATCCTCCGCGACGTTCGCGCACTCGCCCCGTCGCTCGTCAAGGCCGACGGCGAAGGAGCCCCCGGCGGCGAGGACGAGACCGAGGACATCACCGGCGCCGACGAGGCCATTGCCTGCATCGCGAAGCTCATCGAGTCCGAAGCCCAGTCCCTCGCCATGGGCAACCTCAACGAGGCCATGGACATCAGTCTCCTCCTCGACGCCGTGCGCTCCCTGGCTTGGTTCAAGTCCCGCGAGGAACGCGAGCAGAACGGCGACGACGACGCCGACATGGGGCTCTCCGAGCAGCCCGACGCGGAGAAGGCCGCCGCGAAGAAGGATGGCAAGCTCGCCCCGCCGTTCGGCAAGAAGAAGACTTCCGGCGCCGATGACGCCGACGAAGACGAGGACGAAGAGGACGACGGCGAGGACGGCAAGAAGAAGCCGGCCGCGACCAAGTCCAACGTCCCCACGCTCACCAAGGCAGATGTCACCGAGCTGGTGAAGTCCGCTGTCGCAGAGGCCAACCAGGCCGCAGAGGAGCGCACTACGGCGCTCGCGGCCGACCTGGCGAAGGCGCAGCAGACCATCGACGAGCTGAAGGCCCTGCCGCAGCCGGGCGGACCGGTGCTCACCCGCACCAACACCCAGGAGGACGTGGCCCGCAAGAGCGACGCCGCGCTGCTCCGAGCTCAGGCCGGCGAGTACCTCGCCAAGGCCGACGCGTGCTCCGACCGCTACCTGGCGGACGGCTACCGCGAGAAGGCCCAGGAAATCCTGGCCAAGGCCAACGCCTGATCCTCCACCGACCGTCTCCCGGCCCCCATCAAGTGGGGCCTTCGTCATGAAGGGAGCAGGGCTGTGGCTCTGCCCAATGCGGAACTCCTGTTCGGCGACTCGCCGGACGCCCCCAAGCTGTCCAAGGCCGAAGTCGCCACCCGTTTCGACGGGCTGATGAAGGCCGTCGACTCCGCTCCGACCCGGTTCCTCGGCCCGCAGGACGTCGCATCGGCGTTCTCTGCCGGCCACGGCATCGACTTCTCGTCTCAGCCGAAGTCCGCATACGGGGTGCTCACCAAGGCACTCGAAGCGCCCGAGATGGTCAAGGGCATCTCGCCCGAGGCCCTGGCCTCCGTGTCCAACGCGCTGGCCGAGCTGAAGGCGCAGCAGCCGGACCTGATCAAGGACATCACCACCTCGTCCCCGGTTTCGACCGGCCTGGTGGCGTTCGACCTCGAAGCCCCCGCGAAGATGCTCACGCCGCGGCCCACGCCGCTGCGCAACCGCATCCCCCGCAAGAAGGGCATCGGCACCAGCCACCGCTTCAAGCGGATCACCGGGTTCACGGGCACCGGAACCGGCGGCGTCGGCAACATCCACCCCGGCATCGCCGACACCACCCAGACCAACTTCGCCCCCTCCGGCGCATCCAACTCGCTGTACTACGCGCGCGGCCCGAAGATCAGCTACGCGGGTGACGACCAGGTCGTCCCCTACAGCCAGTTCTCCGTGTCCGACGAGGTCACCTGGTCCGCGCAGTACGCCGGCCAGGGCTTCCAGGACATCCGGCAGCTGTCGCGCACGTCGCTGCTGTACTCCAGCATGCTGCTCGAAGAGCGCATGATGCTCATGGGCCGCGGCACCGCGTCCGCGTTCCTCGGCGCCGTCGCCGCACCGACCTCCGTCACCGCCACGGCTCGCACGGCTGCGGCCGGCGAAACCGGCGTGTCCGGCGTGACCACCAACGTCTACGTCAAGGTCACCTCGGACGCGGGGGACTTCGGCCAGAGCGTCCTCTCGTCCGCCGCGACCGCTGCGACGACCAACGGGCAGGTCGTTGACGTCTCCTGCGTGCTCCCGGCGGGCGCGACCGGCATGCGTGTGTACGTGTCGACGGGCGCTTCCGACCCTGGTGACGCCTCCCGCTGGCTCGTCGGCCGCGCCGGCTACAACCTGTTCACCATCCAGGGCGCGCTGCCCACGGCTGGCATCGCGGCGAACACGGTGACGGCGGACACCACCGCCTACGCGAACGGCTACGACGGCATCCTGCCGATCTGCACCGGCGCGAACTCCGGCTACGTCAACCGGCTCAACGCGGCGCTGTCGACGGCGAACCCGGGCTCGGAGTGGCAGTCGGCGTTCGCGGCGCTGTACCAGGCGGTGAAGGCCGACCCGGACCGCACCCTGCTGAACGGCTCGGACCGCAAGCAGCTCTCCGACGCGCTGAAGACGAGCTCGTCGTCCAACTACCGGATGACGATCAGCCAGGACGAGGTGTCCGGCGTGACCCTCGGCGACGTGGTCAACACCATCGTCAACGAGGTCACCGGCAAGGGCGTGAGCGTCGAGGTTCACCCGTGGATGCCGCAGGGCAACAGCGTGGTCCTCTCCGACACGCTGCCGGTGCCGGACTCGCAGGTGTCCGAGGTGTGGGCGGCCTGGAACGTCCAGGATCTGATGGGCATCGACTGGCCCGTCACGCAGTTCGCCTACGAGTCGTCGAGCTACTGGTTCGGGACAATGGTCTGCTACGCACCGGCGTGGAATGCGGCGATCACCGGCATCAAGCTCGTCTGACGAGCCCCGATCCACCGAAGGCCCGTGTCCCCGCTCCGAGGCGCGGGCCTTCGGTGTTCCCGAAGGGAGACCGGCATGGCGCAGATGTGCCTGCCCGACGGCGCCGTGCGCGGCGTCGACATCGAAGGAGCCCGCACCGGGCTCCGCACCGGTTCGTACACCCCGGGCTGCGACGGCACCGTCACCGTCGACAACCCGCGCCACATCCGCGCACTGCGCGAGCTGGGCGCCTTCCCCGCGAACCTCGGCGGCCGTACCGCGGGCGGCTTCCGCTGCGAGTGTGGATTCGGTTCGTTCTTCAAAGTCTGTTCCCGCTGCGGCGGGACCTGCGAAAAGGAGGGCTGACATGCCCCCGAGGAAGCGCGCCGCGAGCGCCCAGAAGCCCGAGCCGAGCGAGACCGGTGCGGAGCCGCTCGTCGAGGACGACGACGTCGAGACCCCGGAATCCAGCGACGGTGACACCGGGCAGCAGGAATCCGCCCCGGCCGAGCCTGATGACACCCCGGAGCCGGAGAAGAGCGACCTCCAGACAGTCGACGAACCGTGCTCCGCATGCTTCCCGCAGGGCTGGCCCGCGCAGGCGTTCTCGGTCGGCTGCGAGCACGGCACCTGGTCGCGTGAGTCAGCTGGTTGATGCCCCCAACCGTCACAGCCGCCGCCCACCCCTGAACCCGAAGGGAGGCGGCGGTGCCCTCCATCCCCTACGTGTCCGCAGCCGCGTTCAAGGCCCACCCCACCTATCTGGACCTCGACGACCTGCGCTCCGGCTCCGCCTCCGACGCCGACCAGACCGCCGAACTCGTCAACCTGCTGCTCATGGCGTCGGACTGGGCCGACAACCGGGCCAACCAGAACCTCGGCGCACACACCGTCGTCCAGAACTGCCGGGCCCGCATCGACCGCTACGGCAACCTGAAGATCCACGCCGACAGCAGCCCCGTCCTGTCAGTGACCTCGGTCGCCTACGGCTGGTCCCCGACGGCGCTCACCACCATCAGCCCCGTCTCGGCCTGGGTGGAAGACGGCAGGCAGATCGTCATCCCGCTCGGCGGGGCCGGGGGCGCCTGGTCCGGGTCTTTGCAATTCGGGTCGCCGGCGCCGGGCGGCGAGGTGTTCGTCCAGCTCGTCTACGTTGCCGGATGGGTCGCGTCCCAGTTGTCGGCAGCCACCTTGGCCGGGGCGACGACGCTGACGGTGGCGGATCCGACGGGGATCGTGCCGGGCGGCATGTACCGGGTCTGGGAGCCGGGGTCCGAGGAGGACGTGACGGTGTCACCGTCCTGGACGCCTCCCGCCGCATCGGTCCCGATCGTGCCGGGCCCTGTGACGCTCGCTTCGCCGACCGTGTTCGGCCACGCCGCCGCGCAGGACTTCTCGGGGATGCCGTCGGACATGCGGCTCGCGGTCACCAACTACGCGGTGTCCGCGCTGATGCGACCCGACACGGCGCGCGAGGACTCCTACCCGGATACGTCCTTGTCGGCCGGAACGCGGCAGACGGATCCACGGCAGGACGGGTCGGGTCTCGTGTCGGAGGCCGAGCGGATCCTGTCGCGCTACCAACGAGTCCGATGAGCGCATGCCGAGGCGAGGCTTCCGATGTGGCGCTGCGTCTAGTGCCCGAGCTGCACCGGCGCGCAACCCGCTTCTACAGCAACCCGCCGGAGTGGGCCGAAACGACTCGCATGCAAGTGCAGGGTGAGCTTCTGGGGCTCCAAGTCTCCCTCGGGATCGCCCTCGGCCACACAGCCACGGGCGACGAGGGCCTACAGGCAGCTGCCCTCTTCTACCGACGCTGGTGGTCGGCAGGGATGCCGGAGGTGATGCCTCCGTGAGCGCCCAGACCGTGCTCGATGGGGTCTGCCGCTACTTCGGCGGCCCCTACGACCCGCAGACCCGCACCTACCGGTCGTCGCCCCTGTCGCAGACCGGCGTCGGTGTTGTACGGCGAGCGTGGCCCAAGCGTGACGACCACGCCGATTATTTCTGGGGCCAGAGCGCGGGCGCACGGACCGGCTGCCAGATCGTGGCGTGGATCCCGCGCCGTTCCGAGGTCCGCTTCGCGCTCGGCGGCGCGCACGGCGGCATGAAAAACGTCCGCTACCAGGTCGAGTTGGCCTGCTACATCCGCTCCCGGACCGAGCACGCCGAGGACGCCCAAGACGACGTGTACGCCCTGCAAGACGCACTCGTGGAGTGGATGCGCCTGGACCGCACGCTCGGCGGCGCCTGCTTCGAGGCCGGCGAGTACGTGGACGGCGGTGTCGGGTCGATCGACTTCGAGTACGGGCAGCCGGAGACGAAGGCCGAGCTCACGAAAAGCTTCCTGCTGATGACGTTCACCGCCCTGGAGATCATCTCCGCGTAGCCGCCGCCCCGGCGTACCCCGCTCTACGGCGTCTGGGTCACCGAGTCCAGCATCTTGTTTTCGTCGAAGTTGCCATCACTGTCCGTCCATCCGAGATGGCCGATCGCCGCGTTCGCCACAAGCGTCGGGTAGTCGTCGCTCTTCACGTCCTCACAAGCGGCCGGCTTTCCGTGGCCGTCGGCCTTCATCTGAGCCGCAAGGGCCTTCTCGCAGCCTTTGACGATGTCGTCGTAGGACGGCTGGCTGAGCCAGATGCCGAGGCCTGCGCCAACGGCGGCAACTGCTACGACGGCGGACGAGATGAGAGCGGTACGGCGGCGCATGGTCCCCCCAAGGATCGGTGTGCGTGCAGGGCATCATGCGGCCCCGCGGACCCCAGACGAAGGCCCTTTGCCCGTCTTGTGACCCAACTCTGTCGATCCCGCCCCTTTCCCAGGGCCCCCGTTTCCCCCGCTGTTGTCGCCGGACTGGAGTTCCGCATGCCCGCGAAGCCTGCCCAAGAGCCGGAGCGCGCTCCGGTCGCCACCCGCACCGCAGAGGCCACCGCCCCGGGGCCGGACGTGCCGCAGTCGGACAAGGCCGCCCCGGACGACGTCCCCAAGGGACGACTGGCCGCCGGGGTCTACGAGTTCACCGGCCCGCTGGCCACGCAGTACCTGGAAGTGCCGCTCACCGCCCGCCCCGAGGACCCCGGCAGGGACGCCACCGACGACGAGCTGGCCATCCCTGCCACGGCCGCAACCGTCTTCGACTGGCCGTTCAGCGCGCCCGACGACGGCCGCTGGAAGCCCACGAAGAAGAAGCCCAACCAGCTGCCGGACAACGCCCCGGCCAACCCCGAAGGGGAGTGACCGGTGGTCGCCACCTACGCATCCACGAAGCAGTTCATCGGCATCGCGCCCGAGATCACCCAGGGCACTGCCGTCGCGATGACGGCCACCCAGCTCCTCACCAGCTTCACGCCGTCCGACAAGCCGACGTTTCTGAAGGACCAGTCGTGGCGCGGCAGCATGGGCACCGACAGCTTCGCGCAGATCCAGGGCGTGAAGACGGCGGACATCAGCCTCGGCGGCCCGGTCTACGGCGACACGCTCGGCTGGTGGCTGCGCAACCTGCTCGGCGACCTCGCGGTCACCGGCACGCCGACCGGTTCCGGATCCACCACGCTGTCTGCGGGCGCCGCCGTGGGCGCCACCAACATCAGCACGGTGGCGTCGATCCCCGCGGCTACGGTCATCCAGATCGGCACCGGTGCGACGGCGGAAGTCTTCACCACGGGCACGCCGTCCGGGGCGGGCCCGTACACGATCCCGCTGGCCACGCCGACGGGCGGCCTGGTGTACGCGCACGCCTCTGCGCAGGCCGTGGTCCCCGTGGTGACGGCAGGCCCCTACACCTACGCGTGGAGCCTGCTCAACAGCGGTGGCGGCCAGCCGCCGTCCCACACGCTCACCCACTCCCTCGGCCCGACCGCAACGGTGGGCGCCCGGCAGTATCCGGGCTTCTGCATGTCGGCGATGAACCTCAAGTTCAACGCCGAGAGTGAGTTGTTCACCTGGGACGGGCAGGGCACCTCCTGGCCGTCGGTGATCGCCGGGGCTGCGCCGACAGCCAACCCGACCACAATCCTGCCGGTCGCCTCCTGGCGCACCAAGGTCGGCATCGGGGGCCCCGCATCGGGCGGCACCCTGGTGAACACGATCACCGACGGCGAAGTCGACATCGCCCGCGAGCTCGTGCCCTACTTCACAGCGACCGGCGTGCAGACCCCGTACATCATCCAGCGCGGCGGCCTCTCCGCGACCGGGAAGCTCAACTTCGGCGCCGTCTCGGACGAGTCGGCGCTGCTGTACATGCTCAACAACACCCAGCCGCAGGTGCAATTCCTGATCGACAACGGGCTCGCCGGCACAGCGCAGATCACCGTGCAGATCGACGTCCAGGTCGCGGCGTTCACGGCAGCCGCCCCGGACACCAGCAAGGCCGCGGTCGGCTACCAGGACGAGTTCCAGGCGGTGTTCAACACCACCAACGCGGGCGGCTCCGGTGGCCAGTCCCCGATCAAGGTGTCCGTGACCTGCGGCATCACCCCCGGCACGTTCTAGTCGACGGGTTTCCCCTGACTGCGGTCCCAGGGAGGAAGGGCCCTGGGACCGCACCCTCCCTTCCAACTGAAAGGCACCACCCATGTCTCAGCGTCACGCTCTCGCCTCCGAAGGGGCCTGGGTCGAACTCCGCGACCCGACCGAACTCAAGGCGGGCGACCAGATGGACATCCAGGACGCGATGGATGCCGACGGGTCCGGCAAGTTGGTCCGCCAGATGTTCAACGCCCTGATGGTGGTGCTCGTCGTCAACTGGCAGCTGCCCGTCCAGCTGCCGATTCCGTCGCAGGCGCCGGAGTCGCTGCGGATGATGGAGATTCGCGACTACCAGGCATTGAAGAAGCTCGTCGAGCCCGCCCAGGATCTGGTGTTCCCCTCCGACCCGGAGCCTGAGGACCCGAAGGTGCTGGAGGAGGCGCAGGCGGACCCGGCGTCCCCTACTGGGGCCGCCGTCGAGTCCTAGCCGCACTCGAAGGCAGGCCCATCCCCGGCCCGCACCCGCTGACGCCGATAGAGCAGGTGGCGTGGCGGTACGGCTGGTTCGCTGAGCGCTACCACTGGACACCCAGCCAGGTCGACGAACAGCCCCTCTGGGTGATCAACCTGCTGCCCACATACGGCAAGACCGTCGACGAAGCCCGCGCCACCCTCCAGGAGAAGGCCCAGGCCGAAGCGGAAGCCGAGGCCAAGCGGGCTGCCGCCCGAAGGGGGTGACCCCGGGTGCCCGAAGTCGGCGTGAGCATCGAGGGCGCGGACGACTTCGCTCGCGCCCTGGACGCCCTCCAGCAACGCATGCACGCCGCCACCCGGGACGCCACCCGGGACGGCCTGACGCTCTTGGAGCAACACGCCCGCACAGAGCTGTCCCGCTACGCACACGCCCGGGGCACTCCGACGCCGTCCCCGCCCGGCGAGCCCCCGGCCCGCATCAGCGGGCATCTGCGGGGCTCCCTGTCGCCGACCGGCCCCTACCCAGGAGGCGGCGGCTTCACCGGCGAACTCGGCCCGACAGCCGTGTACGCGCGGATCCAGGAACTCGGCGGGCAGGCAGGCCGCGGGCATTCGGTGACGCTTCCCCCGCGCCCCTACATGGCGCCCGCCGTGCGCGCCGCCCGAAACAGGCTGCGGACCCTCTACGTCGAGGCGTGGCACCGCGCCCTCTAACCACCCTGCTCGCTCCTCCCGCCTTTCCACCGCCGAGAGGAGCAGCCGTGGCCGACTACCTGCCGCCCGTCGTCGCGAAGCTGACGGGCGACGACAGCAGCCTGGCGCGCACCCTGACCAGCGCCAAGGCCAGCATCCGCCGGTTCGCCGCAGAAGCAGGCCGTACCCGCGCCACGATCAACGTGGACGTGAAACTCCGTGACGGGGCCCTCGCGGAGATCCGCCGCCGCATCAACGACGGCCCCGCCGCCCGCCTGAAGGTCGAACTCCAAGTCGGCGCCGCCCAGCGGGAAGAACTCCGCCGCAGTCTCGAAACGCGCCCCATTCAGGCCACCGTGCGGCCGGTCATGGACCAGGCCGCGCTGCGCCGGGTCAAAGCAGCCCTGCGCGAGCTGGGCCGGCGCATCGACGTGCCGGTACGGCCGCAGCTCGACGACGGCTCCGTGCGCCGCGCCCGGACCCAGCTGAACCGCCTGTCGCAGAACCGCACCGTCACCATCCGCACCCGCGTCGTCGGCCCCAGCGGCGGCGGTGGTGGTGCCGGGGAGCGTGATGCTGTCGACGGGATGCGGGCGCTGATCTCCCTGGCCCCCGCGCTGGTCCCGGTCGCCGCCGAGGCTGCGGCGGTGGCCGCGCAGATCGCCGGGGCCACCCTCGCGGTCGGCGCGTTCGGTCTGGCCGTCATCCCGCAGATCAAACAACTCGGTGCCGCGGCCGACGCGCAGAAGAAGTACACCGCCGCCGTCTCCAAGTACGGGCCCGGCAGCACGCAGGCTGCGGCTGCACAGAACGCGTTCGCGCAGTCCCTGGCGGGGATGCCGGCCGCGACGCGGCAGGCGGCCGGCGCGCTGATGGTGTTGAAGGACGACTTCAAGTCGTGGTCGGACGGCCTGTCCAAGTTCACGATGGAGCCGGTGGCCCGGTCGATGGCGGTCGTGCAGGCGATCCTGCCGAAGCTGAGCCCGATGGTGCGTGAAACCTCTACGCAGTTCGGGCGTCTGGTGACGGTGGCGGGCGGGGCGGTCGCCTCGCCGGGCTTCAACGCGTTCGCGAAGAGGGTCTCCGACTTCGCCGACCGGTCGCTGAAGGGCGCCACCGACGAGGCCATCCACCTGATGCGGGTCCTGTCGTCGGGCAACAGCTCCGGGCCGCTGGCGAAGTTCATGGACTACGTCCACACGAACGGACCCCTGGTGAAGGACACCCTCCGCAGCGTCGCGGAAGCGGTAGCCAAGATCATGGCGGCTGCGGCGCAGGCCGGGCCGGGCATGCTGACCCTGGTCAACGCCGTGGCGAAGCTGGTCGCATCGCTGCCGACGAGCTTCGTCACCAGGGCACTGCAGCTGTATTCGGCGTTCAAGCTGTTCAGCCTGGTCAGCGGCGGGATCAGCACGGCGGCGGGCGGCGTCCAGTCGTTGGTGACGAGGCTCGTCGCATTGCGGGCCGCGTCTGCTGCGGCCGGTGGCGGTATGGCTGGGCTGCGGGCGGCGTTCATGTCGCTGGGCACCGCCGCGAGGGCCTCGGTCATCATCGCGGGCGTCGCCGCACTGGTGCTGGTCGTGGCGAAGCTGTCGTCGATGGGGCAGACCGCTGTCCCCAGCGTGGACAGGCTGACGACGTCGCTGGCGAACCTGGGCCGCACAGGCAAAGTGTCCGGTGAGGCGGCGAAGGCATACGGGACGGACCTGAAGGGGCTCGGCGACTCCCTCCGCATGGTCGCGCGCCCGGACTTGGACCAGCAGATCCGTGGCACGATCCTCAGCATCGCCGGTATCGACACCTCGCAGATGAAGCACGCCAAGGGGAACATCGACGCCGTCGACAAGTCCCTGGCGGACCTCGTCAAGGGCGGTCACGCCGACCTCGCGAAGGCCGCGCTCGCCGACATGACGAAGGCCATGGAGAAGCAGGGCCTGACGGGCACGGAGCTGCGCGGCAAGCTCGACGACTACAAGTCGGCGCTGGCCGATCAGGCCCTGGAGCAGAAGCTCGCCGCACAGAGCATGGGGCTGTTCGGCGATCAGGCCATCGCGGTGCAGAAGAAGCTCGACGCACAGAAGCAGGCGGTACAGGGGCTGCAGCAGGCCATCTTGGACCTGAACGACGCCAACCGGGCCGCCATGGACGCGCAGTCGGCATACCAGCAGGCCATCGACGACGCCACCAAGGCGATCACAGGGCACCGTAACGCCCTGGCGATGTCAAACGGTCAGCTCGACCTGGGCAGCCAGAAGGCCCGCGAAGCCTACGGTGCCCTCAGCCAGCTCGCCTCGACCGCCGAGGCGGCGGCGACGGCCACCCTCCAGCAGACCGGAAGCCAGGCCAAGGCCAACCAGATCCTCGTCGACGCGCACGCCCAACTGGTGCGGGTCGGCGAGCAGATGGGGTTGAGCGCGGGGCAGGCCCGCAGGCTCGCGGACAGCCTCGACAACATCAACGACCCGAGGATCAGGGTCACGCTGTACACGCAGCAGGCCATGTCCGACCTGGCCGCGGCGAAGAGGCGCGTCGACGCCTTCCCGAAGTCCACGAGGACGAAGGCGAACTTCGCGTATCAGCAGGCACTGTCGGATCTGGCGTTCTGGCAGCGGCAGGTGGACCGGCTGCACGGCAAGACGGTCACGGTCCGCATCAACGGTGTGATGACCGGCGTCAACGCTTCGCAGTACTACAGCCAGGGCCCCCACAAGGCCACCGGCGGTTGGATCAGCGGGCCCGGAACGACCACCTCCGACGACGTGCCGATCATGGCGTCGAACAAGGAGTTCGTCGTCAACGCTGCCTCCGCGCAGCGCCACGCCGCCCTGCTGGAAGCCATCAACAGTGACAGGGTCGCCCGCTTCGCATCCGGCGGGAAGGTGACGGCTGCGGAGAAGAGCGCACGCAGCCAGCTGGCCGGCGGCTTCGGCATCAGCGGTTTCGGCAGGATGGCGGGCTACCAGCGCACCCCGTTCGAGCACGAGCTGGCCGCATCCACGGACATCAACGCCCTGGTGTCGTCGCTGAACGGGCTGCACGGGGAGATCAAGGCGGCATTCCGGGGCCGCACCGAGTCGTCGCTGCTGACGCAACTCGCCAAGGCCGGCAAGAACCTCATCAGCTACGACAAGCAGCTGACCAAGGTCACCGCCTCGCTGGCGTCGGCGAAAACCAGACTGGACGACCTGAAGAACAGTGCAGCGCAGCTGAAGAGCTCGGTCGCCGCCAGCATCATGCAAGGCGCCAGCGTCGTCACCCAAGCCCCGCAAGAGGGCTTCGCGCTATCGAGCAACGACGTCGTCAACAACATGAACGCCCAGTTGCAGAAGGCGGCGGCGTTCTCCGCGCAGCTGCAGCAATTGAAGAAGCGCGGGCTGAGCGCCGACCTGCTGGAGCAGATCGCCTCGGCTGGCGTGGACCAGGGCGGTGCGACGGCGGCAGCCCTGGCCGGGGCCAGCAATTCTCAGATCAAGCAGCTCAACAGCATGCAGACCCAGCTGAAGGCGTCCGCCAACGCGGCCGGTTCGGCGATCGCCGACTCCATGTACGGGGCGGGAATCCGGGCTGCTGAGGGGCTGGTCAAGGGCCTGGAGAAGAAGCAGAAGGCCATCGAGGCGGCCATGCTCCGCATCGCGAAGAGCATGGAGAAGGCGATCAAGCATGCTCTCGGTATCCGCTCGCCGTCGACGGTGATGGCCCAGGTCGGCGACTTCACCGCGCTGGGCATGGCGGCAGGCATCACCCGCAGCAGCAAGCATGCGGTCATCGCCGCGCGCGGGATGGCCATGTCGGTGCGCCACGGTGCCGCCCTGACGGGCACACCTGCGTGGGCCGGCATGCCGCTCGCCACGGCCGACGGCGGCGCGCAGGTGGTGCACAACCACTTCACGTTCAACGTCGAGGGCAGTGTCGCGACTGTCGACAAGCTCGCGAAAGACGTCGAGGTGGCGTTCCTCCGAAGGGGCATGCGGAATCCGTTCACCTACCCCGCCTACAAGCGCTAACCCCGCAGTCGAGATCGAGGGCGCCGCCGGGCGCCGGATAGGAGTGCCCGGTGGCTCCCAAGCTGTCCACGCTCGCCGACTACTTCGGCGGGGCGACGCTCAACACCACGGTGTGGAACGCCTCGTCGGCATCGCCGAACGTCCAGGTCGACGCGACGCTCGACCGGGTGGCCGTCTCGTGCACGACGTCGTACTTCGCGCTCGCCTCCACCCCGTGGGATGCGACGTCCGCCAACGCGGCCAATCCGAACGGGATCTACGCGCGCGTCGTGCCCACCCCGGTCGGCAATGGCAGCACGGAGACGTTCTTCGAGGTGCTCCTCGACGCCAACAACAAGGCCAGCCTCTTCGTGTCCGGCGGCGTGTTCCAGGCCCGGGTCACGAACGCCGGAGTCAACACGACGACGACGATCGCCGCGTCGGCCGCCGCCTACGACGCGTACTCGTATGCGTGGTGGCGCATCCAGGAAGTGTCCGGGTCGTTCGTGTTCTCGACGTCGCCCGACGCCTACTCGTGGACGACCCGCGCCACCATCGCCTACGCCTGGAACGCGACCGCGACGAAATTCCAGCTGGTGACGGGCTACTACGCCACCGAGTCCGCCGGGATGAGCGCGTACATCGACCACGTCAACACCACCGTGTCGGCGCCCGGCCAGCCCAACCTGAACTGGCCGTTGGTCGAAGACGGTTGGGGCGCTTTCTGGAACGCCAACGCGGGCACCCAGCCCTTGGACCGGTATGTCGAGGTCACCGACCGCACCCGCCAGACCGTGTCCGTGTCCCGGGGCCGCCAGTACGAGTTGGACCAGGTCCGGTCGGGCGAGGCCAGTCTGACCCTCGCGAACACCGACGCGTCGTTGGACCCCACCAACACGTCCGGCCCGTGGGCCGGGCGCATCGCCCCCTACCAGCCCTACCGGCGGCGCGCCCAGTGGCCGCCCACCCGCAACTTGTTGGACCAGGTCATGGCGACCGGCGGCGACCTCGGCGGCTACGCGCTGGGCGCCATCCCGCAAGGCGTCACCGGCCCCGACATTTTTAGCATCTCCGACAGCACGGGTGGCAGCTTCGTCACCTCGGCCACGGCGTGGCAGGGCAGCACCGTCATGCAGTTCAGCGTGCCCAACGGCACCGCCGGATCAACGCGCATCGTGTACACGCCCCGCTGGTCGGCACTCCCCGGCCAGACATACACGGTGCAGCTCCGTGCCCGGAACATCACCCCAGCGACCACGCTCGCGGTGCGCGCCTTCATCGGCAACTACACGTCGGTGAGCGCCAACACCTTGACCTTCGGCACCCCGGCGACCCTTACCGGTTCGGCGACCGCCGCGTGGACGACGTTCACGGCAACGGTCACACTGCCGGCCGGGGCCGGAGCCATGAACTGCGGCCTCGCCCTCGACACGGCCGCAGCCGCGGCGGCCTGCTCAGTGCAGGTCGACGGATGGCAGTTGGAGAAGGGCTCGGCCGCGACGACGTGGCAGGCGCCCGGCGTCTGGTTCCCGGTGTATGCGGGCTGGACGGAACGCTGGCCCTCCCAGTGGGACATGTCCGGCACCTACGGCATCGTCCAGCCGACCGCAGTCGACACCTTCTCCCTGCTCAGCCAGCAGACGCTGTCGGATCCGCTCACGCAGGAGATCAACTCCAACAGTCCGCGGTTCCTATTCAAGCTGGACGATCCGGCTGGCTCAACTGCCGCAGCGGACTGGACCGGCAACGACCCGGCGGCACAACTCGGCATCAGTAAGTACGGCGCCGGAACCCTGACGTTCGGCAACGCCATCACAGCCACCGACACCACCGGCACCTACACCGGATCGACCGGCACAGTCGTCAGGGTCAACAATCCCAATCCCGGTTCCACCCTCATCAGCGCGGCCACATTCATCAAGCTCACCTCCGCCGGAATCACCGGGCCAGCGGACCCCACCCTGTGGACCCGCATGATCGCCTTCCGGTACACGGGGCCAACTCCGACGGCCCGCGCCACCATCTGGTCCAGCATGGACAAGCAACGCTCGGGAGGGTCACCGTCCGGGTCGCACATCTACGTGCAGATCTATTCCGACGGCAAACCCATTCTTGAGATCCAAGGGCCCACCGGCACCAACTCGACGATCTACTTCGGCGGTGCCACCAACGTCGTTGACGGCGACTGGCACCTGCTGATTTTCGGCTACAACCAGGCCACACAGCAGATCGTCGTCTCCCAGGACGGGTCGGGCTCCGCCTACGTCGGGAGCGTCCCCACCACCACAACCCCGACGGGGATCATCGCCGACAACATCGGGAGTTTCGTCGACGCCACCGTCGGCAACGGCACATACCTGAATTTTCAGGGCGACATTTCTTTCGCTGCGGAGTTCCCTTCGTTCTTCTCGGCCACCGCCATCGCCAACATATATGCGGCGTGGAAGTCGGCGTGTGCGGGCGAGTCGACGGACACCCGCTACGCGCGGATCCTGCGCTACGCCGGGTACACCGGCGCCTCGTCGCTACAGTCCGGGCTGACGACGAGCATGGGCCCGGCCGCGATCGACGGCCAGGACGCCATGTCGGCGTTGCAGGCCGTCGTGGACACCGAAAACGGCGCGCACTTCGTCGACCGGACCGGGGCCGTGCAGTTCAAGGCCCGATCCAACCGCTACAACTCCACGGTGCCGATGTATGTGTTCGGCGAGAACACCTCGGCGGGCGAGTGGCCGTATGAGGACTGCCAACTCGATTTCGACTCCACGCACCTCAGTAACCAGGTCACCGTCACCCAGGAGAGCTCGGGGCAGAACTTCTACGCCACCGACGCAACGAGCATCGCGAACTACTTCCCGCGCAGCCTGACTCGCACCATCAACGCCTCCGACCCGGGCGAGTGCAACGACGCGGCAGGCTACCTCCTCTCCCGCTACAAGATGCCCGCCACCCGCGTCTCCTCGATCAAGCTCCACCCCAGCGCGAACCCCGGGCTGTGGCCGGTATGCCTCAACTTGGAGCTCGGCACCCGGGTCCGCATCATGCGCCGGCCGCCAGGATTGCCGACGATTCAGGTGGACTGTTTCGCCGAGAACCTCGCCTGGGAGTTCGGGGACGACGGCGAGGCCTGGTGCACGCTGCAGTGCTCGCCGGCGGACCTCACCCCATACGGGGTGATTGGCGCCTGGCACACCACGCTGGGCGCCTCGGTGTCGGCGGGGGCAACGACGATCACCGTCAACGCGCCGCAGGACAACATCAATCCGCTGGCCGCGCAGATCGCTGCGGGGCAGCAACTCGTCGTCGGACAGGGCGGCACCGTACCCGAAACCATGACGGTCGCCTCGGTCGGAGCAACGTCGTCGGGCTGGACGACGGGAACGATCACGTTCACGGCCGCTCTCGCGCACTCCCACACCAACGGGTTCTCCGTCAGCGAACCCCTGCCAACCGGGGTCACGGACCCAACGACGTGGGACACCGTCGACCAATTCGATTCCATCGCATTTGCTTACTGAGGGGAGGGCCGGATGGCCCGCACCGTGCCCGTCTCCGCCACCGAATCACCCGGCAACTACCTCACCGGGGCCCTGTGGACCGCCCAGGTCAAAGCCACCATGGACTACCTCATGGGCTCCGGCACCAACGGCGTCCCACGGTTCAAAGGGTATGCATCGACCGGGCAGTCCATCGCCAACGGCAGTTCGTCGGACGTAGCCGTGACCCTGGACACCGAGGACTACGACAGCGACAACGGCCACTCCACCAGCACAAACACCAGCCGCTACACCATCCAGGTGCCAGGCACCTACCTCGTCATGGCCACCGCCTCGTTCCCGACGAACGCAACCGGCAACCGCAAGCTGGGCATCAACGTCAACGGCGGCAACGCGCGTGGGGGCGTCTTTCAAGGGCCTGCGATGGCTTCCAACTCCTGGTCGGCGTGCGTCTGCGTTGAACAGGCCTTCGTGGCGGGCGACTACGTCGAGATGGTCGTGTGGCAGACCAGCGGCGCCGCACTGTCCCTGAATGCGGGTGGCGGCGGCTTCGGGCCCACCCTGATGTGCCAGTGGATCAGCAGCTAGCAACTCCGAGGAGAGACGTGAGCAGCGTCAGCACCCGCACTGAGTACACCTTCAATCTGGAGATCTACCACAACGGCACCACCGCAGAAGGAGGGTTCATGGTGCCCTCCGCCCTCGGGGTGGACGACGCGTTCATCTTTCAGCTTCTGGAAGCGCTCAACGGGGCCTCGTGGCCGACGGGAGTCTCGAAGCCGTTCAGCGTCTACAAGAACTCCTACGAGTCCACCAGCTACACCACGGACACGAGCGCCACACCGCCCGCCTTCACCTGATCTGCAGCTCGATCGCCCGGCCCGCGCTCTCGTGCGGGCCTTTCTCATGCCCCAACGCGCCCTCTCGGAGCTCTCATTGACCAGTGCCACTCGCAGATACGGCCGCCGCGCACCGAAGAACGCCCCGGCCCTGAAGTTCGCGCGGTTCTTCACCGGTAAGACCCCGGCGCACCCGGACGCGGCAGACTACCTCGCGCGTCTCGCCGCCTGGCAGATGCTCGGCAACGACGTGGCCGGCGACTGCGTGGCCGTCACGTGGGCCAACGTCCGCCGTCTCCTCTCTTCCATCCTCGGCGCCGAGTGCTACCCGACGCAGGACGAGGTCTGGGCCGTCTACCGGACACAGAACCCGAGCTTCGACCCCAACGGCACCGCCGACACGAACGGTCCCGGGTCGTCGCACGACAACGGCATGGACATCCAGACCCTGCTGGAGTACCTGCATAAGGTTGGCGGCCCGGACGGGAAGAAGGTCCTCGCGTTCGCCAAGGTCGACCCGACCGCGCCGGACGAGGTGAAGGCCGCGATATCGATCTTCGGGTTCGTATGGACGGGCATCGTCGTCCAGGAAGCCAATCAGGGCGACTTCTCTGACGAACGGCCGTGGGATTACCACCGCAGCTCCCCGGACGAGGGCGGCCACTCAGTCATCACCGGCGGCTACGGCGCGGCCGGGACGGGCCCGCTGGGCGGGGACGAGCGGTTCATCACCTGGGCCGAGGAGACCTCGTTCACCGACCGATACTGGAGCCGGAAGGTCGAGGAGTGCTGGGTCGTCATCTTCGAGGAGCACCTCGAACACCCGGCGTTCCAGGCGGGCGTGGACCTAGCGGCGCTCGCCGCGGACTACACGGCGCTCACCGGGAAGCCTTTCCCGGCCGTCGTACCGCCCGCGCCCACCCCGGTGCCGACCCCTCCTCCGTCGCCCACTCCTGCTCCGGATCCTCGCCTGGCTGAGGCGGCTGCTCTGGCCCACCAGCTGAGCGATCTGATGCAGCCGTGGGCGTCCGGCAACAACGTGACGGGAGCCTGACCATGGCGACCTACTACGCCGCGATCGTCCACCCCGACCAGACCGTCACCTACTGCGGCGAAGTCGACCAGGACCACATCGACACCGTCCGCGCTGTCGCCGCCATCGAGGACGTGCCGCGGTTCGTCAAGGAGCACCCGCGGCAGGATGGCACGTTCTACGTGCTGCGCCCGGACGACGAGGGCGGCGACCTCGACTGGTACGTGCCGACCGGCGCCGCCCCGTACACCGTCCGCGCGCCCGACCCCGGCCTTGAGAGTGCCATCGCGCCGCGCACGGCCACCAGCGGCCCGGCCTACATCGACGGCGCTGAGCGTCTCGGCGGGCAGGTCATCGGTGGCGCCATGGACCACCCCGAATCCGGGCCTCGGTTCACCTGGCACGTCACCGTCAGCCCCACCGGCTACTTCACCTCGATGGCGTCCTACCTGATCAACGCAGGGTTCGAACCGCAGGTGCTGTACGACCCCAAAACGGACCGCCTCGGTCAGTTCGGGCCGCTCACCCAGTCCGCCCGCGCGCTACAGAACGACGGCACCCGCCGCACCAACCGCGAGGGCACGGTCAACATTCAGGTCGAGGTCGTCGCCATGCCGTCCCCGCCGTGGACCGACGGATTCGACCCGGCGACCAGGCCGAACTTCCGCAAGCTCCTCGCCGCCGGACGCGCGCACGGCATCCCCGACGTGTGGCCCGCAGGACCGCCCGTCACCTCGTCGAGCCAGGCGATGCCGCGCCGCCGCGACATCTGGCAGTCCAAGGCCGGCCACTACGGGCACTGCCACGTGCCGGGAAACACGCACTGGGACCCGGGCGGCATCGACGTCACCAAGGTCCCGGGGAAGGCGGTCACGCCGACCCCGCCGCCCGCCCCGAAGCCGGCCACGAAGCCGAAGGTCTCCCTCGCGCACGTCATCTACGCCGCGCACCACGACCCCTCGGCCGCACAGGGCCACACCAGCTACAAGGCGGAAGTCCTCCTCGTCGAGAAAGCGCTGCACTCGGAGGGGCTGCTGGGCTCCCAGTACGTCGACGGCAGCTTCGGCAGCAAGACCGTCACCGCCTACGCGGCCTGGCAGCGCTCCAAGGCCGGCGGCTCGTACAGCGGCACTGCCGCCGACGGCATCCCCGGCCAGACCTCCCTCACCAAGCTCGCGGCCAGACACGGCTTCACCGTCGTCGCCTGACCCAGAAGAAGAGAGACACCCCATGAACCTCGACATCTCCAAGGCCCAGGTCATCGGCCTGCTCGTAACCCTGGTCCTCCCGGTCCTGGTGGGCCTGGTCACGACCCGCGTCACCTCGGCCGCCGCGAAGGCGGTTCTCCTGCTGCTGCTCACCGCGGTGAACGGGTTCCTCGTGGAGCTCGGCAGCGCGGGTTCCGGCTACAACGTGGCGAACGGCGTGTTCTATGCGGTGATCGGCTTCGTGACCGCGGTCGCCGTGCACTTCGGATTCCTGAAGCCGACCGGGATCTCCGGCAAGGCGCAGGACATGCTGCGCACCGCTCGCCCCCGCGTCCCGTCGGAGAGCTGATCTCGCCCCTCTTAAGCGGCACGGAGGTGGCATGGACGCCGCCATGCTCACGGCGATAGCCGCCCTCATCGGCGCACCCGTGGCAGGAACGGCAGCCATGTACGGCTCCCGGGCCGCGGGGCGGGCCCAGCGGGAGGGCGGAGTCATCGGCGGATACGACAGCCTGACGCAGCGGTTGGTGGCGGAGCGGGACAAGGCCGAAGCCGACCAGGTGAAGGCCGAAACACGCGTGCAGACTTTGGAGTTGGAGGTCGCACGGCTGCGGCTGCTGGTCACACAGCTCGGGGGCCAGCCATGACCAGCACCGAGCAGGCGTTTGTTCGGCGCCGCCACCTGCTGTGGGTGGTCGCGGCGCTCCTCGCGTTGACGGGGGCGGTGATCCTCGCCTGGCAGCGACTCGACTCCGAGTCGTCGCGCGCCAACCAGCTTGCCGACGAGGCCAACCTCCGCGGCAATGCCGTCAGTACGCTCGCCGGGGATGTGCGGGCACTACGCCAGCAGGTTCAGGTCAAGGGCGGGACACCGGTCGCACCGGATCCGACGAAGGCCGTCAAGGATCTGCCGGCCCGCGCCGCGGTTCCGGTGCCGATCCCGGGACCGCCCGGACCCAAGGGCGACAAGGGGGACACCGGAAAGGCCGCGCCGACCATCACACCGTCGCCGGGCGCGTCGGGTGCACCGGGTCAGCCCGGAGCCAGCTCAACCGTGGCAGGCCCGCAAGGACCCCAGGGCGAACCGGGCGCCGACTCGACCGTGCCTGGACCGCAGGGCCCGCAAGGCGACACTGGCGCGACCGGCCCGGCCCCGTCGGGTTGGACGTACACGGACGGCACGGGTGCCACCTACGAGTGCACGCCCGACAGTGACGGGTCGACGCACTACACCTGCCGGGCGGCCACGTCACCCAGCGACACGCCGACACCCCAAGGCCGCGGCCTGCTCGGTGGAGCGCTGCTCGCCATGACCGCCCGCTACCGGAAGTTGGGGGAGCCGTATGCCTGAACCGATCCCGCGGACCCCGCGCCGCGACACCGCAGCGGCGGACGCCGGCTCGCTGCAACGCCTCGGCCGCCTCGACCAACAGCCGGTCCCGCGGCCGAGCATCCGGCCGTTCCTCGAACCCGACCTGCCGCCACGGGATGAAGAGGACGACTGACGGGCCCCAAGTCACCGGCCGCCCCAATCGGCCGGTTGCCCTGTCCGCCCCTCGCGTGGTGGGGAGGTGACCTGATGCTGCACCTCGTCCTCGACCTGCTCGTCAGCCTGTCCGTCTGCCTCTGACCGGCACCACAACGCCCCCGCTGCCCTTCTGGGCGGCGGGGGCGTTTCGCTGTGCGGTTATCGTTCGGGGAGGTCCCCGCCTGTTAACGGCAGGCGGGGGCCGCTCACCGCTCGGCGGCGCGGTCGACCGACTGGTGCGCGGTCGGCTCTTGATGCCCGACGAGCGACCCATAGGCCGTTAGTTGCTGAATGGTGAGCCAGACCTTCGGCTCCCCGGGTACGGGATGCCACTGCCCCGACTTCGGATGCTCTTCTACCTCGATGGCATAGGCCCCCAACTGCCCATCCTTCAAGACGAGGTAGTGGGCGTCACCCATCATCGAGTACCAGATCTCGCCCGCCTGCACGGCGGGTTCGGCACGCGGGCTGTCCGCACCCTGCTGCGGGTCACAGACTGTGCCCCCAGGGACGTGAACCCACAGGATCTCGTGGTTGCCGCCCATGGACGGCGTGCCCTTGTTCGCGATCTCCTTGCCGCAATGTCTGCACACCGGGGGCTTCGCTTGCCAGCCCGTCACAGTTCGCCTCGCTGGCGGAGTTCGTCCAGGTACTCGTCGGCCAGCAGGTGGCAGATGTCCTCGTGCGCCTTCGGCCCGGTCTGCGCGTACCGCTGCGCGTCGGCACTGGAGCGGGCGAGGGCGGCCTTCAGGAGCGGGGTGGGGACCGACTCGTGTGGTCGGTCCGGGCGGAGGGTTGCGCTGACGCTCATGGTCGGTGCCCTCACTTCTCGGCGGCGCGGTCTGATGGGATCTCGTCGGCGTGCATGGTCTCGAAGTGCCACCAGCGGCCCTCGGACCACTGCATGACCTTCGCGGTGTCGGCGCCGGATCGGAGGCCCATGCGCACGTGCTCGAACGCCTTGGCCTCGCTGGTGTGGTCGATCTCGACGAGCTGAATCCCGCCCTGCGTCAGGATCACACGCCACGGCTTACGGGGCTTCGCCTGCATGCTCAACTCTCCTTGTTCGTGTGGTGCTTGCGGATGTGGTTGGTGACGCTGGCAGGGGCGCCTCAGTGGAACTTGCGACGGCAGAGCTCGTACCCCTCGGCGTCCACGAGGTAGCGGTCCGCCCAGTGTGGGTGCGCGTCCAGAGAGCAGCGAAGCCCCCGGCGTCGGAGGAGGAGCCCGTCCGATCCGCGCCGGGCGCTCATCGTCTCGACCATCTCAGACACGGGCACCTCGCGCCCGTGCTCGGCACGGATCGCGACGCCGGGCTGCTCCAGAAACTCGGCCCACGTCTCGCGGCTGGTCAGTCCAAGGGCATCGTGCGCACGGAAGAGGAAGCGCCATCCGGCAACTGACTGCCCGATGTGCAGGCCCTCGCCGTCCGCCTCCCCGCCGGGGAACGGTCCGAACGCGTAGTAGTTGACGCTCACTCTGACTCCTTCTTCGGGATGCGGTCGATGACGACAAACCACCGTCTGTCGTCATCTCGTCAACGAGCCTATCGCCGCAGGAAGTTGTTGTCGAGAACGCGTGTCGAGAATCTATGACGGATAACAGTCCGCGTGTAGGGTTGCCGACATGGATTTCGGATATGCCCGGGTCTCCACCGCCGACCAGAACCCGGACCACCAGATCGACGCCCTCCTGCGGGCAGGCGTCAAGCAAGAGAACATCCACATCGACTACGCCAGCGGCGCCAAGGCGTCCCGGCCCGAGTTCAACATCCTCCTGAAGCGACTCAGGGAAGGGGACATGCTCCGGGCAACCCGACTCGACCGGATCTCCCGATCGCTCCTCCATCTCGTCAACCTCGGCGCCGAGTTGAAAGAGCGGGGAGTCGGACTGCACATCATCGAGCAGGGCATCGACTCCTCCACCCCCGAGGGCCGGGCCATGTTCGGCATGCTCGGTGTCATGGCCGAGTTCCAACGCGAACTCATCCACGCCAACACCATGGACGGCCTCGCCGCCGCCCGCGCCCGAGGCCGGGTCGGCGGGCGACGCCCGAAGCTCACCGAGCAGCAGGCCGCCCTCGCCCAAGAGCTGTACGACAAACGCGAGAAGACTGTGCAGGAGATCGCCGACCTCTTCGGCGTACCCCGCACAACCGTGTACGGGCACCTCAACCGATCCGGCACCAACGCCCGCAAGAAGGGGGAGCGATGAGCGACGACAGCTCAAGCCCGCCCGCTCCCGTGTGCTGGGGCTGGCCTGTCGAGCTGCCATCCGAAGAGGATGCACGCCGGAAGTTCTTCGAGCGCCTCAAACACCCGGACCTTACGCCAGGACAGGCTGACGTCCTGTGGAGCCTGGAGCGCGCCGCGAGTGGGCTTGGTGGCGAGAGTGTCCTGGCCGATTGGCAGGACGGACGGTGCGCCGTCTGCGGGAAGCGCGTAGGCCGCTTGGTCCTCGACCACGACCATGCGACGGGTCTGGTGCGCGGCTTGCTGTGCCCCTCATGCAACACGCTAGAAGGAACGCACCAGGAGCCGGACACCATCTTCTCTCTGTACCGAGAGCGCCATCCGGCTGCGATTCTCGGCCTCACGATTCGCTACGTGAATCCCGTAACCGGGGAGTCCGCTACGCCGCAGCTTGCAGCCGATGTCGACTGGGCCGACAAGTGGACCGACGCAGCCTCGGACGACATCGGGCTGTGATGAGTTTCCGACGCCTCGTTCTGCCATGCTGGAAGCAGCCCGCCTCGTCCCCCCGTCGAGGCGGGCGCTCGTGTCTCTACTGCGGATACCCCTGCTCGCCCATGCACTGCCGGAACGTCTTCTCGTGCATGGTGGCGGAGTAGGCGTATGTGAGGCTGTCGGCCGTCGTGTCTCCGGTGTTGCTGCCGCCCGGATAGGCCTGGTCGGCGACAGTCTCGCAGTGGGCGCGGGCCTCGGTCTCGGTGAGTTGCGTCTGAGTGGCGCTGCCCTGAACAGGGACGACAGTGTCCTTGCCGTCGTTGCCGTCTTTGCCTGCAGGCCCGGGAAGGCCGCGGAGACCGGGCAACCCCGCTGGGCCGGGCGGCCCGGATGGACCTGCCGGGCCGGGTGTGCTGCGCTGGGTTTTCAGGTTACTGATCTGCACCTGCTGGGCGACGAGCGCCGTCGACTGGGCAGCCAGGACGGCGACGAGGACGCCGCCGACTATGAGATGACGCCGCGGTCTTCGCGGCGGTTCGGTTTCGCTGTTCACGTGCCCCCCTTGGCTTGAACAGCCGAAGTGTAGGGCAGCTAGTCCAGGTATCCGAGCTCCGAGTCCGGTCGGCAGTGGCTGCACGCTGGCACCCCGTCGGCGAGCGCCCGCAGCGCCACGTCCCGTCCGACGCCGCGCGACCGCTTGCCCGCCATATGGCATCCGCCGACGTGGACGTACACGGCGGGGCTGTCGCGGTTGATGCCCTGCTCGATGAGCCAGTCGGGTTCGGGCGGCCGGGCCGCGATGCCGCGCTGTCGTTCGGTTTCCCGCTGCTCGACTGCTGCGATCTGCCGCCGGACCTGGTCGAGGGTGAGGGTTAGCCAGGTCTCCAGGGTGCGTAGGCGGGGCAGGTCTGGCGGCAGATCGTTCACGTGTTCGATATTAGACGCTAGGCTGCCCACCGGCATTCCGGAGGAGGCTGCATGCGAGACCGCATCACCCTGGGCGACCTACTACGCCTGGAACGCGTCGACCTGGGCGCCCTCGACCCGGCACCCGCCAAGCCGAGCATGCCCGAGCAGCGGGCCCGCGTCCTCCACGTCCCACCGTGGCCCTGCACGGCGTGCGGCGACACAGGCCGCACCACCTGCGTGTACAGCACGCCGGAACACGGGCCGCGCTGGATAGACCTGTGCCGCGACCACGCCCTCCTCACGTGGCCGACGGCGGCCGGAATGCCGTCGACGATGGCGGGGATTCTGGCGGACCTGCGGGAGGTGGCCGCCGAGGCCGGCGTGCCGCTGCGGATCTGGACCGACGAGGATGGCTGGCGTGACGAACCCGGACCCTGAGCGCTACCACCTCACCCTGTCCGCCGCCGGCCGCCCGGTGATGCACGGCTGGTGGCCGCTGGAGGCTACGGCTCGCGGCAAGTTCCGGGACTGGATCGGCGAGCACGGCAGCCTGCCCGACGCCCGGGTGGTGCTCGTCGACGAGGAGACCGGCGAGACGCTCGCGGAGTGGCCGGACGAGGACTGACGCCGCGTTGTCAGTGGCGATCGGTACGCTGATCCCACTATCCGGCATGCGATCAAGTCGGGTTTGCTGCACCCCGTCCGAGCGTGGAACCCCGGGCGGGGTGCGCTGCTGTCACGCCGCCTCGACGAGCCCGTCCCGCTCGGCCGCGACAGCCACCGTCCACTCGTCCCGCAGCTGCTCGTACTCGGCGCGGGTGTCCCCGTACAGCCAGCCGCCGGTGCGTAGCAGCAGTGCCCGGATCGCCGCGTTCACCACGTCAGACGGGCGCACACGGCCAGACGGTTGGGGCGTGGGGGGCATGGCCAAAGTCTAGTCGCGGCCACTGTCAGAGCGTTCAGTCGGCGGGCGGCTGGGGGTGCTCGCGCTCCTTCTTCTTCACCCAGTCGTGCATGGCCTCGACGAGCGCGTCTGAGGGCGTGCGCTCCTCGGCTTCGGCGAGCGCTTCGAACCTGTCGCGTAGCGGCTTGGGCGGCCGGAAGCCCATGACCTTGGTCTGCCCGGTGGCGGGTCGTCCCATCGTTCCCCCTCGGTAAGTGTTTAACAGAATCTAGCATCCATCTGGCGCGATGGGTTGACAAGGGGTGCCGTGTGCGTCATTCTTGTTAAACAGAAACAAGCGCCGAACAGGGGAGACAAAATGATCCGCGAGACCTACAAGGGCCGCCAGCTCAAGGCCGTCAAGGGCAAGGCCTACGGCAAGTCGCGGATCTCTGTGAACGGCACCGAGTGCGGCGAATGGCTCGGCACCCAGGCGGACGTCATCGAGTGGGCCAAGCGCACCGTCGACGACGTCGACTCCCGCCCCTTCGAGGGCCGCTGGGCCGAGTGCTGGTACGAGCCCGGCACCTACGAGCTCAACGAGATCGGGCATGTTGCAGCCCCCGGGGGCGTCTGCTCCTGTGACCGCTGCAAGACCGAACCTTGGAACTCGTGCCAGAACATTACGGCTGGCGGCGTCTGCGTCTGCCACTACTGCATGAAGCCGCACCTTGCCGAGACGCCTACCACCGACGACAACACCAACCAGGAAGTTGCAGTGACCGACGACTTCGCTACCGCCGACAACAGCTACGCCACCTGCCCGCGCTGCAAGTGGGCGGGCAAGCTCCGCAAGGACGGCACCATGCGCAAGCACCGGGAGTCCGTCGACATGGGTCACGTCACCCTCGCGGGCGGCCTGCCGCAGCAGTCGGACGGCGACATCTGCCCGGGGTCCGGTGAGAAGCCGTGGGAGCCCGGCCTGCCGGAGGGCTACGAGCTGCCGGAGAAGAACGAGCACGGCGGCTGGAAGCGCCCAGAAGTGGAGGAGGCGACGAAGGACACCGGCTTCCTGGTCGACCCGCACACGTGGCTTCGCGGGCGCCTGAACAAGCGCTACGTGGTGATGGAGCTGGGCCCGAACTACTTCGAGATCCGCGACACCCGGACAGACCTTGCCGTCGGCACGCGCACGAGCCGCGAGGAAGCCGACGCGAAGGCGGCCCAACTCAACTTCGTCCGATGAGCCGGAACCTCGTCTACTGGGACCCGTCCATGGGGCTGACCCGCCGGGGGCGCACCAAGCACCTCGTGGCGGGTGGCCTGTGGCAGGACAGGGCGGAGAACGTCGCCCTCTGCGGCACTCCGCTCCCGCGCCGTGTGAACAGCTGGGAAGCGCTCAACGAGTTCCCCACCTGCCGGAGATGCAAAGAGATCGAGAAGGAGACTCGTTGATGTCCGTCGGGATGAGCAAGCCATGGCAGAAGCGCGAAGTCGCCGAGCATCTCGTCAAAGCCGCAGGGCGCCTGGTCGAGCAGTGGGACGACGAGGACATCGAGGCCGACTATGCCCGCGAATGCATCGCCCGCTGGCTGAAGGACCTGCCCACCAAGGCGTGGGACGACCGCCTCGGACCCCGACCGTAGTGCCCCCGAGCCCCGCTACGGCGGGGCTTCGGCACGTCAGCCCTCGGCGGGCGGCTGTCCCACGTAGGTGCCGCGCCCCTGCACCTTCCACACGACCCGCTCGTCGACGAGGACGTCAAGGGCGCGCCGCACGGTCGTCCGGGCGATCCCGTACTCCTGCACCAGCCGCGTCTCGGACGCGATCGGCCTGCCTTCCGCCCAGTCGCCGCGGGCGATCCGAGCCTTGAGGATCTCCGCGAGCTGCCGGTATGGCGTCACCGGGCCCTCGTGGTCAATCTGCGAATCGGGATCTACGGCCATGATCCGAAGCTAGACAGGCCACCACACGTCAGCATCTTGGGCTACGTATCGAGACGTCGCGCGACAGGCCGATACAAGTAGGGCTAGCCTGCAAAGTCAGAACCCCCGCGACCGCTGCACCGCGGCCCGGGGGCGTGGACGACACCGACGTGGAGCGCCGCCATGGAAGAGCGTAGAGAAGATCACCCGCAGCGGCCATGCATGTGCGGCAGCCAAGACCACGCCGCGATCCGCGACGCGAGCTTCTCGCCCAGCGGCACGGGTGTCGGCTTCCTCCGCTGCCCCGATCGCGAAATCCCCGATACCGCCTACAGCGGCATGCCAGGCCTGTGCTGGGCCGAGGGTAAAGCCCACGGTCTCACCCTCCACTGCACCCAGCCCCCGCACATCACCGGCGACCACTACCACGCCTACACCAAGCACTCGTGGCCCCAAGCCGGAGCGATACCGGAGGCGCGCTGACACCCGCGCCGCCGGCCGGACCCTGCGGCGGCCGGGTTACCGGCAGGAACGTTTGGCCAACGCCTGACCTGGGGCGAGATGTTCACATGGAGCGCACAGGATTCGCGCAGATATATGCAGCGGACAGTTCCCTGACCGGGTACCGGTCCTGTTGAATCTTGCGGCATGCGTCTACGCGCCCCCGAGTCCCCGGCCGCCCTGGTGGTGGAGCCAACTGGGCGGCCGGGCTTGGGGCTCAGTCACCGAGGAGGCTGTTCAGTGACACGTTCAGGTGACGGGCGATCCGCAGCAGCCAGCCGATCCGGGCGTCTGTCGCGCCGGACTCGATGCGCTGGACCGTTAGCCGCGTGATGCCCGTCCGATAGCCCAGCTCCTCCTGCGTGAGGTCGGCGTACTCCCTCGCTGCACGGACCCTGTCGCCGATCGATCTGCGTCTCTGAACGATCCAGTCGGGGTCGGGTTCGCGTGGCACCCGTCAAACAGTCGGGCCGTAACGATCTTGCGTCAGCCTATGCAGACATACATTTTGTGATCTTGAATAAGCTTGGCCGACACTCAGCTCCTCCGTCGGCCAGCTGTCCGCCGCAGCAGTCCGCCACCCCCCGGCGCGACGGACAAAAGGGCGGCGGCCGTGCGTAGGTGCATCCGCCGGCCGCCGCCCAACCTTGAACGCGAGTCAGAGTCGCGCCGCCCCGGCCCCAATCGGGGTCGGGGCGGTCTAGTGTCGGCAGCAGAACGGCCCCCGTCGCGAACTGACGGGGGCCGCCTCCAGTGAAGTCCAGGCTCCACCGGCAGAGCCGAAGCCCTGCCTACCTCTTCCCCACCGGTACAGGCGTGGGGGTGCATCGAGAGGGCCGCCGAAGCAGGCCCCTCCCCAGGTGGTCGCCACGCTAGATGGCCGATCCCGGTACGGGTAGCGCTTTCACTGCATCGTCACTCCATCGGAGTAACCATGATCGAAACCTCGTTGTGGACGGGATGTGGACTTCGGCGGATCCACATCGGGAATCCAGCGGCTTCCAGGGACGCCGTAAACAGGCTCCCACCTGGGCTCATCCACATGTAGACCGGGCCGCAGAGGGGGTATCCACCCACTACTCTGCCTGGGAAATGGAGGACCGGATGTGGATCCTCTATCCACACAGGTGAACGGCTCGACGAGGGTAAACGTGCAGCTCAGAACGGTTCCGGGCCCTGCCGATATTGGATGTGAAGTGATGTGAGTGGATGTGGCCGCGTGGACGGGATGTGGACTCCATGCGGACCGCTACACGACGCGGCGAAGGGGAGCGCCGTCCAGCGCCGCCCTGACATTCGAAAGTGAGTCCACACGAGCGTGAGTGTACAGCCAGGTAATTTTCCCACCCCGCTCGTGCCCGAGGATCCGCTGCGCGTCCGCCTCCGGAACCCCCAGCTCATGCAGCCACGACGCGAACGCGTGCCGCACATCGTGCACGTGCGGCCACCACTCCACACGGCCCGTCGTCGCATTCGTCTCCTGGCGGCCCACGCCGGCCGCCTCGACAGCCGTAGTCCACTTCCGCCGGAAGGAGGACCGGTCAAGAATCCCCGAGAACGTCTCCTTGCCCTTCACCTTCCGCCCGGCCATCTGCGAGCGGAACACGAGTTCCTCCGGATGCATGCCGCTCGCCGGCGAGGTGCGGGTACCCGCGGCCGGATGCTTCTCCAGATGCCCTTTCAGGGCCTGGGCGGCGCGGGCCGACAGCGGCACCGAGCGGCAGCCTGCAGCTGATTTCGGGTAGGCCTTGCGGGCCGGCTTGCCGCGCACCTGGATGATGGTCTCGCGGACCTGGATGCTGAAGTCGTCGAAGTTCACCCAGCAGCGGCGCAGGCCGACCAGCTCGCCCCAGCGCAGGCCCGTCTCCTCGGCGACGATCAGCAGCGGATGGAAGTGCTCCGGCATGTGTGAGCGGATCTGGGCCAGCTGGTCGTAGGACGGCGGCATCAGGTCGTCGGGGTGCCTCGGCTGGGCCTTCGGCAGCTTCACGCCGTCACACGGATTGTGGGCGATGCGCCGGTCTCTGAGGGCTGCGGCCATCATCCGGTCGAGCATCTGGAAGGCCTTGTCGATGGTCGCCTTGCCGACCTTGGCCGCCATCTTGGCGACCCATTCCTCGACGTCGAGGTTGCCGATGGTGGCCAGCGGCCACGAACCGAAGTGCGGCTTCACGTGGGTGAGCCAGACGCTGTCCGCGGTCTCCTGGGTGTTGGGTTCGATCCTACGGGTGGCGTTCCACTTGGCGTACCAGTCGTCGAGGACGATCTGCGCGCGGTCGATGTCGACGAAGGAACCGGAGCGGACCTTGTCGCGCGTGCTGTCGAGGAAGGCGAGGGCACGTTTCTTCGCATCCTTGCCGCTGAACGTCTTGGCGCGCTGGCGGCCGGACGGGTCCCGGTAGCGGGCCTGCCACGGCCCCGTGCAGTCCTTGCGGGTGTGGTCCTCGCCGGGCCGGAACTTCTCCGCGCACGGCTTGCAGCCGCAGGACTTGATGCGGATCTGCCTCGGGTTGTTGCTGGCCTTACGGGGCATGGTGGTGGACCTCCTCGCGCCGGTCGGCGGTTCGCTGGACGGGGACGCGCGGCTGGCTGGGCACGGCCACATAGTCTCCGCACCAGCATGTCGCGCCAAGACCCATCTGTGGGGCGCCGAGGTATACGAGCATGGCCCGGATCTGCTTCAACGCCCGGAAGTAGTCGAGGTTTTGACCGATGACGATGGCGACTCTGTCCCTGTCCCATCGCGGCGCGATCGGGTCGATGTCCTCCACGATCACGGTTGCGCACATACGACCCCCAAAGGCCCATGACTCGGCTCAAGTAGCCCGGCCGCAGGTGGAGGTACGGCGGAGGTTTGAAGGTACCCCTGTCCACTACCGTTCGTGAAGTGTCCAAACGGGATCGATGGTCCTATTAGGAGCTTCGCAAAAGGTTGTACGACGATCGCACCAATTTCCGTCAGGGTGCGGACTTCTGACGTTCCCTCATCGCCTGCATCATTGCTTCGACGATGCCGCGGTCCGCAGTGTCGAGGGTGCGGAACAGGTGGAGGAAGCGGCGCTCTTCCTCGTCGTCGATGGCGGCCGGGACGTGGCGGCCGGCGGCCTCGAAGACTTCGGCGACGGTGAGGCCTGCGCCGGCGGCGAGCTGGCGGAGCTTGTCGGGGTTGGGGCCGCGGTTGCCGGTGGCGCGGTCGCCGCTCTTCCAGCTGTGGAGGGTGGAGACGGACAGGCCGGAGCGGCGGGCGAGGGTGGACAGGGTCCAGTCCTTCTCCCGCATCACTCGGTCGATCAAGGCCGCAAGGTCATCCACATGTAGAAGCATCGGGCATCGTCCACATGATCTACAACCCGGGCCGGGGTATGTGACCTGCTTTGATTTCCACATGCGGAACCTCTGGCATATGCACAAGCCCTGGCCAAGGCTTTTATGCGTGCTGGAACGCTTGACATCCATCCACATCCAACATTGAATGTGGAAACGAAGCCGCGGGCCACCTTCCACATTCGGCCACACGGAGTCACCACTCGGCCGCGAAAGGGCACCTCATGCACAGACGGGACGACGGCAAGCCCATCCGCACCGCGATGAGCGAAGCCGGACTGTCCATCGAGGGCCTCGCCGAGAGGACCAGACGGATCGACGGCTACGGCATCAGCCGCTCAGCCATCGGCCACATGGTCTCCCAGGGAACCAGCGGGCGGGGCGAGTTCAACGACCGCTCCTGCGACCTGGTGGCGAGGGCGCTCGACAAGCCCATCGAGGAACTGTTCAGCGACAACGCCCCCACGTGACCTTTTTCGCACCAGCAGTTTCCACATTCACCGGAAGATCTTCCGCAATAGACGAAAGGAGGAACCGTGGAGCAGCCCCTCACCCCCACGCCGCTGCACGCCGATTCCCCCCTGCTCACCAAGACGGAACTCAGGCAGTGGCTCAAGGTCAGCGACATGTGGGTCCGCCTGCGCATAGACGGAGACCCCGAGTTCGTCGAGCGCTGCGTGATCGACATCGCCACCACGGGCAGCAGCCGCCGCACCTACCGCTTCCCCGCCCGCGCGGTCGCCGAGTACCTCGGCATTCCCGCCTATGCGACACCGGGCCAGCCGGCCCGCGCCGCCGCCTGACGGCAACCGAAGAGGCCGCCCCAAACGCCAGCCCGGGACGACCTCGACCGAGATCCACCTTCACCACTGACACGAAAGGGGACCCCGTTGTCTCCATCATCCACCACCGCTGATCGCGAGGCGGCCAAGGCCCGCGTCCGCGCCAAGCTTGAGGCCCGCCAGCAGACGACGGCCCGCGAGTACCTGGCCAGCCTGCTGCACGCCACGAACACCCACGCCGAAGCCGAGGAGATCCTCAGCCGTTTCGAGCGCACAGTCCGTGCCGAGGTCGCCGCCGACTTCCAGCTCGCTGCCCGCCATCAGGACGAGTTCTCGTGGGGCGAGGCAGTCGACATCGCCAGCAACGGTCTGTGCTCTTGCCGCGGCGGCAACAAGCCTTGCCCGCGGGCGGTGACCCGATGACCGCCCCGATTCCTGGCGACTCCCCGCTGGTTGAGCGGATCGACACGGACACCGAGTACCTGCACATCTCACCGACGTTCGGCGGCTTGTTGAAGGTCGCGCAGTTCGGCACGCACGGCCCGGGCGCGAGCATGCAGGGCGCCGTGTCCGCGGTGACGGTGTACGGCGACGGCCGCATCGAATACCACCCCGCCGATGTGGCTGGGGGTGCGCTGTGACCGCCTACCCCGAGATCGCTGCCCGGTTCGCCCGGGAGACGGCCGCCCACGAGATGACGGTCCTGCACGACGAAGGCCTGTACCGGCATGTGAAGTGCGCCCGCCCGGACGAATCTGGCTACTGGTTCGAGCTGATCACCTGGAAGCACAAGCTGGTCGTGAACGGCTCCGTCGGCACCTACGTCTTCTCGGTCTTCCCGACGGAGGACATGTTCGACTTCTTCAAGCGCTCGTCTTGGAGCGGCGGCCCGAACCCCACCTACTGGGACGAGAAGGTCATCGCGTCCCGCGAGGACGTCATCCAGTTCTCGAACGACCTCTTCGACAAGGAAGTTGCCGAGGAGCTCGCCGAGGGCGAGAAGCGGTGGCCGGGCGTCACGGCGGACTGGAAGGAGCGCACCGAGGGCTGGTGCGCCGAGTGGGAGACGGAGTCGGAGTACGGCGCCCGCCTGGCCGTCCGCGACTTCTCCTACCTGCCGGAGGACGCGACCGGCGAACCCTTCTCGTTCAGCGACGCCACCGAGTGGAAGCTGCGCGACCACGACTGGAAGTACCTGTGGTCGTGCCACGCGATCGTCGACGGCATCCGCCGCTACGACGCCGCCAAGGCGGTGACGTCGTGACCAGCACGATGGAGTGGATCCGCCGCACCTACGACGTGCCGGCCCGCCACGGCATGCGCATTGAGTACGACGGCAAGCCCGCCAGGATCGTCGGGACTCGCGGCCCGCACCTCGCCTTCCGCGTCGACGGCGAGAAGCGCATCACAGCCGACCACCCGACCTACCGGATCGTGTACCCGGCCGTCCCGGAGCCCGTCCGGCCGCGCGGATGGTGCAAGCACTGCATGAAGGACCGCGCCATGACCGCGGACGGCGTCATGGGCAAGCACCTCTTCCGCGCCTCCACCTGGTCCGAGCCGTGCCCCGGCATCGGACAGCCGCCGTGGAAGCCGGTTCGCAACCAGACCCACCCCGGCGAGCAGCGGACGGCGGTGGCGTCATGACCGACCCCACCCCGCTGATTGTGTCCCGTTTCGACGTGGCCATGGAGTCGGCTCCGGAGGAGGAGCCGGTCCTGACGATCGGCGCGATCGCCGAGGACGGCCGTCCGGTGGCACTCCGGTTCGACGTGGAGGACCGCCGGAAGGTGGCCGCCTGGCTGGCCCCGGCGATTGTCTCCGCCGAGGAGCTCGACGACCTGAAGCGCGCCGTCCTGTCCGGCGACCGCACCGCCGGCGCCCCGTACCTGGCGGTCCGGGACGCGATCGCCCGGCAGGCCGAGGCGGGTGAGCGGCGATGACCCGCCCGATCGCCGACCTCGACGTGCCGCTGCCGACACTCCGCGAGCAGATCGCCACCCTCGTCGAACGCCAAAACCCCGACCGCGCCGAGCGGTCCGCTGAGCGCCTGCGGGCCCTCCTCGCCACCACCGACACCCACGACACGACCACGCCTGAGGAGGCGCAGTGACCGGCCCCGAGCACTACCGCGAGGCAGAGAAGCTCATCACGGACGCGGCGAACTATGGCCGCCCGAACGACGAGGGTCACTGCGAAGCGGACCGTGCGCTGGCCGAGGCTCAGGTGCACGCGACGCTCGCGCTCGCCGCCGCCTACGCGCTCACCGCACCCATCTCCGGCCAGCCATTTACCAGCGGCCACCCGAGCTCAGACCACTACGAGGACTGGCTCGACGTCGTCGACGCCACCGCCGAGGAGACGAACCGATGACCGACAACCCGACGAAGCTCCTCAACCAGACGCTCGCCCTCGGCGACAACCCGGACGACATCCAGTACGCCGAGCCGAACGGGAACATCTCCATCATCCTCGGCAACGTCTCACTGATGCTCGGCCTGTCCAGCCAGGACGCGTTGGACAAGCTCGCCACCGTCACAGCCCAGGCCGCCGCAGTGAACCGGGCCCGCAGGCTGCGGGAGGTGGCGTGAGATGGCGACCGTCCTCGAACCCCACACTCACGCCGACGACGTCGGGGCCGTCGAGGCCGCGCTGATCGCCCTCGACGCCGACTTTGCCGCCGTCTACGGCCCCGACATGGGCCACTGGTCGCGCGGTGTGCTCGGCGAGTTCCTGGAGATCCAGCGCTCCCGCCGCACCGCCGACCAGACGGCACGGCCCAGCCGCCCGCGGAAGGCGTCGGCGGCCCGCAGGCGCAGGCACCGCAACCAGCTCGGCTACCGGGTGCATGAGATTGCGCCCGGCGCCGTGACGGTACTGGTGACGCCTGTATGGACGGACCGCAACGGCCCGTTCGAGGCCCGCTTCGTCGTCACCGCCCGCACGTCGGACGGCCAGCACCTGAAGCTGCCGCGCGGTGGATCTCGACGCCTCGTCGCGCTGCTGCAGGGCGTGTTCCCGGCCGCCGACTGGCACCAGCCCCAGACCTGGCACGCCGACAGCAGCCAGCTCACGGCCTGGAAGGCGGTGGCGTGATGGTGACCCTGTCCGTGACCCGCTCCCGCATCGCCGCCGTAGTTGCGCGACTGCGCCGCCGGAAGGCCCGCACGTCGCCGGTCGACTCGTTCGACGCGATCCTCGCGGCGTCCGTTGAGACGGGCGGCGTCATCACCGTCCCCGGCCTCCTGGACTGGCTCGGCCGCGAAACCGGCACCCCGGACACCGACTTCAAGGCCTCGCTGGACGGCGGGTTCACCGAGTCGTTCGAGGACTACTGCACCCGCATCAGCAAAGCGGAGGCCACCTCGTGAGCACCACCATCTGGACCGCCATCTCGCTCATCGGCTGCGGCTGGCTGCTGATCGTCGCCCGTGAAATCCGCGACCTGCTCCAGCCAGCCGAGTCCAACACCGAGGAGAGCCAGTGACGCTCACCATCCCGTTCGTCGCGTTCCCGCGGGCCAAGGAGCGCAAGCACCGCCAGGCCGACACGATCCGCAGGCTGCGCCGCGAGAAGCGTGACCTCCTCGACCGGCAGCGTGCCGCCGACGACTACTTCGCCCGCCTCAGGACCGACCGCGCCGACGTGTACGCCGCCCTGCAATTCGCCGAGCACGGACGACAGGCCGCCGAGGCGATCGTCATCGACCAGGAGAACCAGATCCGCGACCTCAAGCGGCAGCTCGCCGAAGCGCAGCGCCGCCTGGAGATCGGGGTCCTCGCCGAAGCCGCCGCCACGCGGACGCAGGAACTCGATGCCAGCGGACTCCGCGACAACTACAGCGCCAGCGTTCGCACCCTCCAGCAGGCGCACTGCATCGGACCCGTCCTCAACCCGGGCCGCGTGCACAGCCATGGGGCGTGCTGATGGCGACCCGCGAGATCACCGTCCATGTCGTCGACTGCAACATCTGCGGCCAGTCCTTCGACCGCGACGACATGGTCATCCACTTCACGACCGCCGACGAAGGCATCGACTACGCGGTCAGTGCCGGATGGCTGCGCCTCGACAGCGGCCAGCTCGTCTGCAGGAGCTCCGACTTCGTGCACGACATGGCCCGCATCCCCAGCGTCGCCATCTGACCCCGGGCGGTCGGAGACCGCGAGTCCCGACCGCCCGGTGAACAACCCCCGCCAGCAGCAGGCAGGCGGGCGCCAACACCCAGCATCCCACCAGGAGAAGACCGTGAACGCTTCCACCCACGAAGTACGGGCCAGCCAGACCGCGACGCCCGTCCTCGTCCAGGCGATCGAGCCCGTGCCGGGCCTGTTCGTCTACGAGCAGCCCGAAGAGCTCCGCGGCCGCCCCGAGTCGCCGTACCTGTGGCGGCTCGGCCACCACTCCGGGCTCGTGGGCGCGGTCGCCATGTACGAGGACGACGCCATCCGCGGCGCCCACAAGATCGCCGACCGCGCCGACTGGACGCAGGGCGTCGAGGAACTGCGGACCGAGATCGACGCCGACGGCCTGTACACGGACCTCAGCTGGACCTCCTGCGAACACCCCACACTCGCCCGCCTCATCTGACCAACAGCCACATAGCCGCGGCGCGTTGAGCCCCCCACTCCGCGCCGCACCCAGGGCCTCCAGCCCTGCACCACCCCCCGGTCGGGGCTGGAGGCCCGCACCTCACGACACCTGAAAGCGAGTCCCATGAGCACCGAAAGCACCACAAAGCGCACGGCGCCACTCCGGTGTCGGAGCTGCGGCGGGACAGGCGGACCGTTCGTCACCAAGGACGGCGTCTGCGAGGACTGCGCCGACGCAGAGGCGGCACTGCGCAGCGCCCTGGAAGACGGCGGCTGGCTCGATGCCAAGGCCGACCGCCTCATGGGCGCCTACGCCGCAGTCATCCTCGGCCGGACCGCCAGCACGCTCCGCACGGTCCCCGGCTGCGAGAGCGCCGCCCGCATCGTCGACAACCAGGCGCGGGGGCTGCGCCGATGACCACCACCATCGAAGCGCCGGCCGAGGTCGAGCCGGGCCTGTACGAGATCTCCGCCGAGCTCTACCACAGCGACCCCATCCCGGGCGGCAGCCTGTCGTCGACGGGCGCCCGGAAGCTGGCCACCGAGTGCCCGGCCGCGTTCAAGCACTGGCTCGACAACCGGGAGCCGTACAAGAAGGAGTTCGAGTTCGGGACCGCGGCCCACAAGGTCGTTCTCGACGACGGTCCCGAGCTCGTCGTCGTCGACCGTGACCGCTGGGACACCAACGAGGCCAAGGCGCAGGTCCGCGAGATCCGCGCCGCCGGGAACATCCCGCTCAAGCAGCGCGACCTCGACAAGGTCAACGCCATGGCCGCGGCCCTGCGCGCCCACCCCGAAGCAGCCGAACTCCTGGAGCCGGGCAGCGGCGTCGCCGAACAGTCCCTGTTCTGGGAAGACCACGGCATCTGGCGGCGGGCCCGCATCGACTGGCTGCGCCACGACGGAACGATCGTCGACTACAAGAGCGCCCGGTCAGCGAACCCGTCGAAGCTGCCCAACCACATCTTCGACCTCGGATACCACCAACAGCAGGAGTTCTACCGCGACGGCGCCCTGGAGCTCGGACTGACCGAACTGGTCTGCCCGTTCAAGTTCATCTTCCAGGAGAAGGAACCGCCGTTCCTCGTCTCGGTCATCGAACTGGACGCCGCGGCCACCGCGATCGGCCGCCACCTCAACGAGGTCGCCCTCAACACCTACGCCCTCTGCCGCCAGTCCGGCGAGTGGCCCGGCTACCTCCAAACCCCACTCATCTCGCCGCCCGCCTGGCTTGAGCGCCAGTACCGCTAGGAGAAACCGCATGTCACAGCTTCCCCCGCCCGTCCGTGGCGGACGCCAGCAACCGCAAGCCGACGAGTACGACAACGGCAGCTTCGCCTTCCGGCCCGCCACCAAGGACAAGGCCAAGGCCCGCATCGCCCTGCAGGGCGTGTCGGGCTCCGGCAAGACCTGGACGTCCCTCGCCCTCGCCAACGGCCTCGCCGGCGGGGAGCGGTTCGCCGTCATCGACACCGAGCGCGGCGCCGCC
>Ga0070708_100000170_pt1 | contig 46089 bp, 40 predicted proteins | sample KBSK5503metaG_FD_65469 | JGI IMG/M metagenome (GOLD analysis project Ga0070708, IMG submission 65469) | Corn, switchgrass and miscanthus rhizosphere microbial communities from Kellogg Biological Station, Michigan, USA - KBS K5-50-3 metaG | ecosystem: Host-associated > Plants > Roots >... | reverse complement strand
GTGATCGACTTCAAGAACACCGTCGTGATCATGACGTCCAACGTCGGCGCGCGAGATCTGTCGAAGACCAAGGCGTTGGGCTTCACGAGCGGCGACGAGGCGGCGAACTGGGAGCGCCGCGCGGACAAAGTCCGCGACGAGCTCAAGAACGTCTTCAATCCGGAGTTCCTCAACCGGCTCGACGACACGATCGTCTTCCATCCGCTCAACCGCGGGCACATCACGCAGATCGTCGGCGTGCTGCTCAAAGACGTCCGGAAGCGGCTGTCGGAGGAGGAGCTGTCGCTCAAGCTGACCGATCCGGGAACGGATTTCCTCGTCAAGCATGGCTACGACGAGCAGTACGGCGCCCGTCCACTCAAGCGGGCGATTCAGAAGTTCATCGAGGATCCGCTTTCCGAGAAGATTCTGATGGGCGATTTCGCCCGCGGCGACGAGATCGAGGTCGATGTCTCGGCCGACGGTGAGCGGCTCGATTTCCGCGTCCTGACAAGCACCACCAAAGCGTAACCGTTGGGCGGGAGAGCGGCCGGCTGGTCCAATTGGACCTGACCGGCCGCTCTTCGTGTATATTTGCGGACTATGCGATTGATGCGTCTCGTACTCGCGTTCGCCGGGGCAATGGCGGTCGCTTCCGCCGCCAGCGCCCAGGATACCGTGACGACGGTCACCGGGGCCTGTGCCACACCGGACAGCATTGCCTTCCGCGGCCAAAATCGGATTCCTGAGAATGAGGTTCGGGGCTACGTCGGCATTGCACCGAAGACGACGATCAGCGGCCGGACGCTCACCAAAGCGCTCAAGGACCTGTACGCGACGAATCAGTTCGAGGACGTCGCTCAAAGTTGCGAGATCGTCAACGGAAAATCCGTCCTCGTCTTCCGCGTGAAGGAGCGTCGCCTCCTCAACGATGTGAAAGTAAGCGGCGCTGACAAAGTGTCGCCGAGTGCGGTAAAGGATCGCGTCGACCTGTTGATCGGTAAGCCAATCGATCCGGCGCAGGTCGTGAAGGATGTCGCGCGAATCGACTCACTCTATCAGAGCGAGGGCTATTACCTCGCCAAGGTGTCGGTTGACACGATCTCCAGCGGCGAACTTACGACGCTGGTGTTCCGCGTCGAAGAGGGACGACGGCTTGCCGTCTCAGGCGTCGAGATTCAGGGAAATAAGGCGCTCGCAGCCGGGACCATCGTTGGCGCGATCGCCACGAAACCGGAAGGATTCTTCTGGTGGAAGAACGGCGAATTCGACCAGGACAAATACGCTGAGGATCTGTCCAAGACCATCCCGAACCTCTATGCGTCGCACGGCTACATCGACATGCAGGTGGTCAAGGACACCCTGATCGTCGATCGAGAGAAGGGGAAAGCCTTGGTTCGCATCAGCGTGAACGAGGGGCCGCAGTACAAGATCGGCACGTTCGAGGTGAACGGCGCGAAGCGCTTCTCGAACGAAGACATCGCGCGGTACTACCCATTCGGCGAGAAAGCGAAGACGGTCAAGCAAGCCGTTGCTGGTCTCGTTGGTCGCGGCGGATCGCAAGAGAAAAATGTCTTCGACGCGACCGCGTGGGAGGATGCCACCGGAAAGGTCCAGGAGGCATATGGCAACGAAGGCTACATCTACGCGAGCATTCGGCCCGTCGTGGAGCGCCGGCGCGCTGGTAAGGACTCAACGCCGACCGTTGACCTGCGCTGGGACATCGACGAGCGGACGCCGGCGATCGTGAACCGCGTCGACATCTTCGGCAACGATGTCACGACGGAAACGTGCATTCGAAACCAGCTGTTCATCCTTCCGGGCGACGTGTTCAACCGAGACCGCCTGATTCAGAGTTATCGAAACATCGCGAATCTCGGATTCTTCGAGCAGGATATGCCGCCCCCCGAGACGCGCCAGGCGAACGAGCAAGGCGACATCGATCTCGTCTTCCACGTGAAGGAAAAACGAACCGGCAACGTCAATTTCGGTGCGTCCGTCGGTCAAGGCACGGGCGTCGGCGGCTTCATTGGGTTCGATCAGCCGAATCTGTTCGGCGAATGCAAGCGTGGATCGCTGCAATGGCAGTTCGGCCGCTACATTCGCGATTTCAGTCTCAGCTACACCGACCCGCAGATCAGACAGTCCAACGTGTCGGGAACGGTGTCGCTGTACAACCAGAAGTCGCGCTTCATCATTCGCGACATCGGACAATCCAACACGAGCGGTGGCCAGCTGCAGTTCGGCTTCCCCGTTGGCGGCTCTCGCTACACGCGGTTCTTCATGAGCTATGGTGGTGAGCGCGTGTCGTACGGTGGCGATGGCCTCGTGGCAACGATCAACTGCAATGGGTGCTTCCGGTCCACACTCGGATTCACGCTCGACCACGATACGCGCCTCGGCACGCCGTTCCCCTACACTGGAGTTCACGAGGACGTCGCGCTTCAGGTGAACGGCGGCCTCCTCGGCGGAACCTCGGCCTTCCAGCGCATGACGACGGAGATGCGCGGCTACTCGACGCTCGCGACCTTTGGCAAGGGCCTGGGCCCGGAGCCAATGGCGCTCGTCTTCGGCCTCAGCGCTCGCGCCGGAGCGCTATTCGGTAACCCCGGCCCGTTCTTCGTGTCGCAAGCGTTCTCGCTTGGCGGCGTCCAGTACGGCCAGCCGCTGCGAGGGTACGAGGAGTTCTCGATCACGCCAAAGGGCTATCTTCCGAACGCCGATCAATTCCAAGCGCAACGAAGCTCGTTCGGCAATGCGTATTACTCGAGCACGGCGGAGCTCGGGCTCCGGATCAATCAGCAGATGTATCTCGACGCCTTCTATGACGCCGGCAACCTGTGGGAGCGTCCTCGGGACTTCGACCCGACCAGACTGTTCCGCGGTGCCGGGTTCGGGGCGTCGCTCGTCACCCCGCTGGGTCCGTTGGGCGTCGATCTTGGCTACGGCTTCGATCGCGTCGATGTCTTCGGCCACAAAGATCCCAAGTGGCAGGTCCACTTTAAGTTCGGTCAGATCTTCTAATTCGGAGTTTTCATGCGTTCCATGCTACGCGCGACGGTGTTCGCGCTCGTTCTGTCCAGCGTTGCCGGTATCGCGCATGGGCAGGGAATCAAGATCGCGTTCGTGAACAGCCAGGCGCTGATGCCTGCTGCGCCAGGCTACGCGGCGGCTGAGGCCACCCTGTCCAAAGAAGGAGAAGGGTTCCGGGCCCAGCTGACCAAGATGCAGGATTCGGTCAACGCGATGCTGACGAAATATCAGAAGGACGAGCCGACGCTCGCGGCAGCGGCGAAGGACAAGGCTCAAAAGGCGATTCAAGCCCTCGAGACCGATTTGCAGGCGAAGCAGCTTCAGTTCCAGCAGCAGTTCGCGGCGCGCCAGAATGAAGTCATGGCGCCCGTCACAGATGCGGTAAAGAAAGTTCTCGACGACATCCGAGAGGAAGGTGGGTACGCGATGATCCTCGACAACGCGCCCGGGGCGTCGAACATCGTGTCGGCCGACAAGAACCTCGACATTACGGACCGAGTCGTGTCGCGTCTTCGCGCGACACCGGCGTCGACGAAGGCCGCGCCGGCCGCGAAGCCGGGTGCTCCTTCGAGCCCCGCGGGCGTCACGCGCCCGAAACCGCCGACCCAGTGATCGCTGGCACTCCACGGCAACACGACGGCGGTGAGGGCGGTCTCGTCCTCACCGCCGCCGCTATTGCCGAGGCAGTGGGTGGGGAACTGGTCGGCGATCCCTCGGTGGCCGTGAGCGGTGTCGCGGCACTTGACCGAGCCTCACCGCGCGACCTGAGTTTCCTTGGCGCCGCCAAGTACGCGTCCGTCTTCGCGACGTCGCGCGCCGGCGTCGTCCTCATCATTCCAGAGCTAGCCGGCGCGCCTGGGCAGACTCCGGCGCGGGTTGTCGTGGAGCGCCCGCAAGAGGCGCTGTTGACGCTCCTGCCGCGGTTTCACCGAACTGCCTCCGCAACGCCAGGCGTCCACCCGACCGCTGTTCTCGGGGCCGGGGTTCGTCTGGGTGCCGATGTGACGCTCGGACCGTATGCCGTCGTCGGGGACCGGGTAGAGCTAGGAGCGGGGAGCGTCATCGGTCCCCACTGCGTGGTCGGCGATGGCGTGACGATCGGAGAGCGCTGCCACCTCATCGCGTCCGTGACGGTCTACAGCGGGTCACGGCTTGGCGAGCGCGTGACGATCCACGCAGGGGCGCGGATCGGCTCGGATGGCTTCGGCTACGTGCAGCGCGACGGCGAGCATCTCAAGATTCCGCATGTCGGTCGCTGCATCGTCGAGGACGACGTGGAGATCGGCGCGAATACGACGATCGATCGCGGCAGCATCGACGACACGGTGATCGGCGCCGGCACCAAGATCGACAATCTGGTTCAGATCGGGCACAATGTGCGGATCGGCCGGTTGTGCTTGATCATGGGGCAAGCTGGAATCGCCGGATCCGTCCGAGTCGAGGACGGCTGCATGATTCTGGGGCAGGTCGGGATCTCCGGCCACCACACGATCGGGAAGGGCGCTCGACTCGCTGCGCAGGCGGGGGTTTTTGGCGATATTCCGGCCGGTGAAACATGGTCCGGGTATCCGGCGCGGCCCCACAAGGAAGCGCTTCGGGCGCAGGCCGCGCTGTTCAAACTTCCGACCCTCCTTCGACGCATCGAGCGGTTGCTCGACACGAAAACCGAATCAGAATGAGCCGTCGCACAATCGCGCGCGCGGTGTCGCTCGAAGGTATCGGGTTGCACCTGGGCGCAGCGTGTCAACTGTCTTTCCGGCCCGCCAAGAGTGGAGCAGGAATCACGTTCTGCCGCACCGATCTTCCGAACGCTCCAAAGATCGGGGCGTTGGCTGAGAATGCCGTGCTCACTGAGCGTCGCACGCAATTGGGCGAAGATCCCGTGTCGGTGCATACCGTGGAGCATGTGCTCGCCGCGGTGATCGGTTGCGGGATTGACGATGTAGAGGTCGAGCTCAATGCGGCCGAGCCGCCAATCATGGATGGCAGCGCGGCTCCCTTCGTCGACGCATTGGTGGCGGCTGGCGTCGTCGAGCAACCGGGTGAGGCAAAGTACCTGACGTTGCGCCGGGCAATCTCGCTGACTGACGGAGATTCGATCTACGAGGCGACGCCGGCACCGGACTTCGAGCTCAACGTCTCGATCGATTTTCCGCACGCGTTGATCGGCAAGCAACGAGGCTGCTACCGGGTGACGCCCGACGCCTTCGCGCGCGAGCTGGCAGCGGCGCGAACGTTCGGGTTCGTCCACGAGGTCGACGCGCTCCGCGCGAGGGGATTGATTCAAGGCGCGTCGATCGACAACACGATCGTATTGGACGACGACGGCGTCCTTGGGTCGCCGCTCCGGTGGCCGGACGAGTTCGTGCGGCACAAGGCGTTGGATTGTGTAGGCGATTTTGCGTTGGCTGGCGCGCGGGTGCGCGCGCGGGTCGCGGCAACCAAACCGAGTCATCGTGGAACCGTTCGACTGGTGCGCGCCATGAAAGAGGCAATCGCGAAGGAGACGACCGTGCTCGAGATCGAAGACATCATGCGCGTGCTGCCGCACCGCTATCCGTTTCTGCTGGTGGATCGCATTCTCGAGATCGAGGACGGGAAGCGGATCGTCGGCGTGAAGAACGTGACGATCAACGAGCCGTTCTTCCAAGGCCACTTTCCCGGCCATCCGATTATGCCGGGCGTGTTGATCATCGAGGCGATGGCTCAAGTCGGCGGCGTCCTGCTCATGGGCACGATGCCCAACCGCGAAGACAAGGTTGTCTACTTTACATCACTCAACAACGTGAAGTGGCGTCGGCCCGTGAAGCCGGGCGACCAGATTCGTTTCGAACTGGAGCTGCTGCAGGTGCGTGGCATGATGTGCAAAATGGCGGGCGTGGCGAAGGTCGACGGCCAGGTGGTGGCGGAAGCCGAGATGGGCGCCGTGGTGCGCGAGAAATGAGCGCCGCTATTCACGCCACCGCGCTCGTCGATCCGAGCGCGGAGATCGGCAACGACGTCGAGATCGGCGCATTCGCGATCGTCGGCGAGAACTGCATCATCGGCGATGCCTGTACTATCGCCGCGCGCGCCACGCTCGAACGAAACGTCACGCTCGGCCAGCGCGTCTCGATCGGCATGGGCACGATCCTCGGCGGGGATCCGCAGGATCTCAAATACAAAGGGGAGCCGACGCGCGTCGAGATCGGCGACGGTACGACCATTCGTGAATACAGCACGATCAATCGTGGAACGACACACTCGTTCAAGACGAGCGTTGGCCAAAACTGCTTCATTATGTCGTACGTGCACCTCGCCCACGACTGCCACGTCGGCGACGGCGTCATCATCTCGAACAACACGCAGCTCGCCGGCCACGTGACGATCGACGAGAAGGCGATCCTGTCCGGACAGATCGGCGTGCACCAATTCGCGACGATCGGACGGTACAGCTTCATCGGCGGATGCTCGCGTGTCGCGAAGGATGTCCCACCCTATGTGAAAGCGGTTGGCAATCCGATCAAGCTGTATGGCCTCAATGTCGTTGGGCTCGAGCGGAACGGTTTTCCGGAAGAGGTGCGTCGAGAGCTCAAGCGTGCGTACCGCCTGTTCTTCAAGTCGGAGTTGAATCTCTCCCAGGCGCGCGCCCGAGCCGAGGCGGAGCTCCATCCGTATCCTGAGATCAGAGAATTCCTGGCGTTCTTCGAGCGCAGTGATCGCGGGTCGGTGGTCTGATGGGGGTCCGGATCGGCGTGGTCGGCGTGGGTGCGCTGGGCTTTCACCACACGCGTATTTTGCGCGATGTACCGGGCGCGCAGCTCGTGGGGTTTCATGACGCCAAGCCGGACCGCGCCGCGCACGTGAGCACGGAGCTCGGCGTGCGGGCATTCCCCACGCTGGACGCGCTGCTCGACGACGTCGACGCGGTGAGCGTCGTCGTCCCGACCCCCATTCATTTCGCGGTCGCCGCGCCCGCACTCGAGCGCGGGTTGCACGTGCTGATCGAAAAGCCGATCGCGACCACGCTCGAGGAAGCGGACGCGCTGCTCGCGATTGCCGAGCGCACCGGCGCGGTGGTGCAGATCGGTCACGTCGAGCGGTTCAATCGTGCTGTCCGCGCGGCGCTTCCGTACGTCGAGGGTCCTCGATTCATCGAGAGCAATCGTTTGGCGCCATTCAATCCGCGCGGATCTGACGTCGCCGTGGTCCTCGACCTCATGATCCACGACATCGATCTCGTGCGGACATTCGTCGGGGGCCGGGTAAGCTCCGTGTCCGCCGTCGGCGTTCCCGTGCTCACGCCGTTCGTCGACATCGCGAACGCGCGGATCTCATTCGACGCCGGCGCCGTCGCGAACATCACGGCCAGCCGTGTGTCGCGCGACCGGATGCGCAAACTCAGAATCTTTCAGCAGAGCGGCTATCTCTCGCTGGATCTCGCCGCCGGGACCGGAGACTTCTATCGACTTCGCCGCGACGTCGATCTCCTCGCGCTCGTCCGCGATGCGCAGGGCGCTCAAGCGCTCGAGTCGTTCGTCGAGCGAATCCAGCTCGATGCACCCGAGGGCGAGCCGCTGCGACTCGAACTCGAGGCGTTTGCCCAAGCGGCGAATGGAGACGCGCCGGTCTCGGTCACAGGTGAGGACGGACGCGAAGCCCTCGCCGTGGCGCTCACGATCGTGCACGACATCGAGCGCACGTTTCCAAGTCTCTCCGGTCGCGTGCCGGCATCCAGTCGTGCGTGACATTCTTTTCGTCGCCGGAGAAGTGTCCGGCGACCTGCATGCCGCCGGCGTCGCGCGCGAACTTGCGGCGCGCGAGGTGCCGTTTCGCCTCACGGGCATCGGCGGCGATGAGATGCGCGCCGCCGGCGTCGAGCTCATCGAGCACGTCGAGCAGCTCGCCGTCATGGGATTCATTGAAGTGCTGCGGCACGTTCCTCGACACTGGTCGCTGCTGCACGAGCTCAAACGACGAATACGGAGCGGACAGGTCGCGCTCGTCGTGCTCATCGACTACCCGACGTTCAACATGAAGGTTGCCGAGGCCGCGACGGCGGCCAGCGTCCCGGTACTGTACTACATCACGCCGCAGGTGTGGGCGTGGGGTTCCGATCGTCTCGAGCGTCTCGCGCGAACAGTCACCAAAGCCGCGGTGATCCTGCCGTTCGAGGAGGAGTTGCTTCGCCGACACAAAATTGATGCGACCTTCGTCGGGCATCCGCTCCTCGACCGAGTCCGCGAGCTGCCCGAGTGTGATGTTGCCCGCGCGACGCTCGGACTCGCGGCGGATGATCGCGTGCTGGCGCTATTTCCCGGGAGTCGCGAACAGGAAATCGAGCGACATCTCGATGCGTTCGTGGCGGTCGCCCGCGAGCTGCAGCGTCGCGACCCCGCGCTCAAGGTCGTGGTGAGTGTCGCCCCACATGTCTCGGTGAGCGATGCGCGCTGTCCATTCCCCATGGTGCGGTCTGCGTCGTTCACGATCTTTCGCGCCGCCGACGCGGCGCTGTGCAAGAGTGGGACAACAACTCTCGAAGCCGCGGTAACCGGATGCCCCCTCGTCGTGGCGTACCGCACGAGTCCGATCACGTACGCGGCCGCTCGGTGGCTGGTAAAGATCCCTAATATTGGTTTAGTCAACGTGGTCGCCGGCTATCGCCTGGCGCCGGAGTTCGTCCAGGACGCGTTGCAACCGTTCGCGGTCGCCGACGCCCTTGCGCCACTCCTTGACGGGCGGAGCGCGGAGCGGAAGAAGATGATCGACGGCCTGGCGACCGTGCGGGCGGCGCTCGGCACCCCGGGCGCCGCGGCGCGCGCCGCGGCGATGGCGAACGAGTTGGCCGCCCAGACCGACGATGGTCGCTGACGTCCGCGCCGATCGACGTGTCGAGTGGCTGTCGCGTCTCGGCGTGCTCCTCGTGCGCGTGCTCGGGTGGACCTGGCGCGTTCGGATATCGCACGACGAGGATGTTCGCCGTCTGCGCGCCGAGGGAAAACCGATTGTCTTCATGCTATGGCACGGCCAACTGTTGCCGCTGCTGTACCGGCATCGGAACGAGCGTGTCGTCGTGTTGATCAGTGAGCACGGCGACGGCGAGATCATCGCGCGCATCGCCACACGGTTGGGATACGAGACGGTGCGGGGCTCAACGTCGCGGGGAGCCGCGCGGGCGCTGCTCGGGCTGGCGCGCGTGGTCGAGGAGGGTCGGGATCTCGCGATCACGCCCGATGGGCCGCGTGGTCCGGCGAAGTCACTCGCTCCGGGCGCCGCCATCATCGCGCACCGGACTGGGGCGCCGCTCGTCGCGGCCGCCGTGTCCGTGAGCTCCGCCTGGCATTTAAAGAGCTGGGACCAGTTCGTGATTCCAAAACCATTCGCCCGATTGCATTTTGCCTACTCTGGTGCGATAACGGTCGTGGCCGGCCAAACGCGCGATGCCGCCGCGGAGGTCGACCGGATGCGCGAGGCGTTCGAGCTCGCCGAATGCCGTTCCAATGAGTGATCGCCGGTTTGTCGACCGTGTATGGTATGGCCATGACACGCTCGCGGCGGCGGCGCGAGCCCTTCTCATTCCGGCCGAGCGCGTGTTCGGTGCGCTCGTCGGCGCGCGCGACCTTTTGTACGATGCCGGGTGGCTGCCGGCGAGTGAGACCGCGGTCCCCGCGGTGAGCGTCGGGAACTTGACGGTTGGCGGGACGGGGAAGACACCTGTCGCGGCGTGGATTGCGCGCGGCCTTCAGACGCGCGGTGCCATGCCCGCGATCGTGCTGCGAGGCTACGGCGCCGACGAGCCGCTTGTTCATCAAACGCTCAACCCGACGATCCCGGTCATTGTGAACCCGGATCGCGTCGTTGCCGTCGCCGACGCGGCGCGGCAAGGAGCCAGCGTCGTCGTTCTCGACGATGCGTTTCAACATCGCCGCGTACAACGGTTGGCCGACCTGGTGCTCATCAGCGCCGATCAGTGGACTCCGGCCGTCCGGCTGCTGCCTGCCGGTCCGTGGCGCGAGCCGCTGCGCGCTGTTCGACGTGCCACGCTCATCATCGTGACACGAAAGGCGGCGAGCGACGACGTCGTTGAATCGGTGCACGAGCGGCTGGCGCGTGCGGCGCCGGCGGTACCTCGGGTGTCGCTCCGTCTCGATCCCGGTGAATTGGTGCGCTCGGGCGCGACGCGCGAAACCAAATCACTCGAGTCGCTGCGAGGGACGGTCGTTCGATCCATCCTGTCGATCGGCGATCCCACATCGTTCGTTCGACAAATGGAAGCGCGCGGCATTCGGGTGATCGCCTCCATATTTCCCGACCACCACGTGTTCAGCGCGGCCGACGTGGAGCGAATCGCGAGCGGTTGCAACCCCGATGATCTGATCGTTTGTACGTTGAAGGATGTTGTCAAACTCGTTCCGCACTGGCCTCGCCTTGCGCCGCCATTGTGGTATGTTTCTCAGCAGGTGATGGTGGAGCGTGGCGTCGGCGGTCTCGAGCGAGTTCTCGATGATCTCGTGGTGTCACGTTCTTCCACTTCTCCCACTGCCGGTTGACGCCGGCCGGTATTTTCTCCCCATGGCCACCGATCTCAGACTCCCGACCGATAAAATCGTTCGACCGGACAAGGATCATTTTCTCGACGAAGAGAATCCATTCGAAGCAATGATGTCGCGGTTCGATCGCGCGGCGGAGCTGCTGGATCTAGAACCCGGTCTGTACAAAGTTCTGCGCCATCCCGAGAAGCAAATCACCGTGTCTGTCCCGGTGATGATGGACAACGGTGAAGTCGAAGTCTTCATTGGGCATCGGGTCTTATACAACACGTCGCGCGGTCCCGCCAAGGGCGGCATCCGCTTTGACATGAACGTCACGATCGAGGAAGTGAAGGCGCTCGCCGCGTGGATGACGTGGAAGTGCGCCGTCGTCAATCTTCCATTCGGCGGCTCCAAGGGCGGCGTGGTCTGCGATCCGCTCAAGATGAGCGCGGGTGAGCTGGAGCGCTTGACTCGACGCTATACCGCCGGAATCATCGCGACGCTTGGCCCGGACTCCGACGTGCCGGCGCCCGACGTCAACACGAACGAGCGCGTGATGGCATGGGTGATGGATACCTATTCCATGCGAATGGGGCACACCGTCACCGCCGTGGTGACCGGGAAGCCGATCGAAATGGGCGGGTCGCTGGGCCGGCGCGAGGCGACCGGCCGCGGATGCATGATCGTCGTGAAAGAGGCGCTCAAGCACCTCGGCATGGACATCTCGGGAACGACGGTGGCGGTGCAGGGGTTCGGCAACGTCGGATCGGTCGCGGCGCAGCTCCTCCAACGCGAGGGCTGCAAGATCGTCGCGATCAGCGATCGTACCGGCGGCTACTACAACAAGAACGGCGTCGACATCGATGCGGCCATCAGGCATGTGCGGACGGCTCGGTCGCTCGAAGGGTTTTCCGGCGGGGAGCAGATCGGCAACGAGGATTTGCTCATGTCCGATGTCGACGTCCTGGTCCCGGCGGCGCTCGAGAACGTGATCACGAGCAAGAACGCCGGAAAGATTCGCGCGAAGATCATCTGCGAAGGCGCCAACGGGCCGACGACCGCCGGGGCTGATTCGATCCTCGACGAGAAGGGGATTTTCGTGATTCCGGATATCCTGGCCAACGCCGGGGGCGTCACGGTCTCATATTTCGAGTGGGTCCAGGATCGCCAGGGATATTTCTGGGGCGAGGACGACGTCAACGCGCGCCTCACCGACATCATGCGCCGGAGCTTCACCGACGTGCTCCAACTGTCCAAGCAGCACAAGGTCAACATGCGTACGGCGGCCTACATGGTGTCGATCAGCCGCGTCGCCACGGTGCATCGGCTCCGCGGGATCTATGCATAGCGCGGCGCCTGGCGCGGCGTGTCGTACGTCGTGTTGAATGCGGTTCGTCGTTGCGGTCGTCGGCAAACCGCGCGACGCCCACTTGGCCGGAGCGATTCGCGAGTATGAAAGCCGTGCGAGCCGCTACTGGCCGCTCGAGGTGCGCGAGGTCCGCGACGAGCCGGTGCGTTCTGGCTCCGCGGACCTCGCGCGCGAACGGGAGGGCGAGCGACTGCTCGACGCGATCCCACCGAATGCCCAGGTCGTCGCATGCGAGTTGACCGGGCGCGCGATGTCGTCGGAGCAGTTCGCCCAGTGGTTGCAGGCGTACCGCGAACGTGCGGTCGATGTCGGCATCGTGATCGGCGGCGCGTTCGGATTGGGCGAAGGCGTTCGCCGGCGAGCGACCGCGTCGCTCGCCCTCGCACCGTGGACGCTGCCGCACGAGCTCGCGCGGCTCGTGCTCGCCGAGCAGCTGTATCGTGCCGGGACGATCGTGCGCCGCGAGCCGTATCACAAGTGATCCGCGCCAAGGTCGGACGATGAGTGAAATGATCGTTCGAACGGAACCGCTCGGCGGTTCAGCGTTGTCGCAAGCGGCGCGCACCGGGCAGTTGTCACAGTGGTATCGGCCGATTCCCCGCGGGGCGGATGAGTGGAACGACTATGCGCGCGACGCGGCACGAACCGCTCCCCCAACGTGGTTTAAAGATCTCGAACAGGCCATCGCGCCGACGGGACGGGCCGCGACGCGTCTCGCTCGCGCGGTGGACGGGCAAGGACTCGTCGTCACGACTGGGCAACAACCCGGATTGTTCGGTGGACCGCTGATGACCCTCGCCAAGGCGATCTCGGCGCGTGCCCTCGCCGATGCGCTGCAAGCGATGCTGGGGTTGTCCGTCGCGCCGCTCTTCTGGGCGGCGACGGACGACGCGGATTTTCAGGAGGCCGCCGTGGTGTCGGTGTCACTCGATGGCGGCGCGCGTGAATTGCGCCTCGAGGCGCGCGCGCCGGCGGGCACACCGATGGCGCGAGTTCCGATCGACCACGACATCGACCGGCAGGTCACGCTCCTGCGAGAAGCCTGTGGCTCCGGCGCGCACGAGTTGTATCTGGACGAGACAATCCACGCATACCACGATGGCGCGACGTTGGGCGATGCGTACGTCGCGGTGTTGCGTCGCGTCCTCGAACCGTTGGAGATGGCCGTTATCGATGCGTCGCATTCTGACGTCGCGCGCGCGGCGGCTCCGTTGATGCGGCGCGCCGCGAACAACGGCGAAGCCCTCGCCGGTGTCGTGCGACGAAGAAGCGACGAGATCAGCGCCGCGGGCTTCACACCGCAGGTCGAGGAGGTGCCGGGGCTGTCGTTGGTGTCGCTCAATCGCGATGGAACCAAGCGGCGATTGCCGCTCGTCGAAGCCGCGACCGTGCGGGAATTGCCATCCGACCAGTTTCTCTCGCCGACGGTGCTCCTACGTCCGGTGCTCGAGCGCGCCATTCTTCCAACGGCGGCATACGTTGGCGGACCCGGCGAGATCGCGTACTTCGCGCAGGTAACCGCCGTATCGGACGCGCTCGGTGTACCGACGCCGCTCGTCCTTCCGCGCTGGTCGACGACGATCGTCGAGCCGCGTGTTCACCGCACGCTCGCGCGGTTCGGCCTGTCCGTCGAGGCGTTCGCCGATCCACATGCCGTCGAGGGACGCGTGGCTCGCGAGCGACTGTCGCCCGACGCGGCGCGCGCACTGATCGGGCTACGGAACAACGTGGCCGCCGGCGTGAGCTCGCTTGCGGCGGCGAACGGTGGCCTGTTGCCAACCGACGTGATCGAGGGGCTACGCCGCTCACTCGAACACCGGATGGCGCGTGTCGAGCGCCGGCTGTTGGCCGCGGTCAAGCGTCGCGAGACCGAGATCATGCACCAGATCGCGACCGCCCGCGGCTCGCTCTACCCGCATGGCACGCGGCAGGAACGCAAGCTCGCGTTCGTTCCATTCCTGGCGCGCTATGGTCCGGTGCTCATCGAGCAGATGCTCGCGGGGGCGGGTGCGCACGCGCGCGCGCTCCTCTCGGGTGCGCCGACAATGGCTGCGTCGTCGGCCGCGACCGCCCCGGCGGCGCGCGTGTGACGGCAGTGCCGCGCGACGGCTTGGACGGCGAATCGGCATCGCCGCCAACCCGCCGGCCGCGCGCCGCCGCGGGTTTGGTCGCGCTCGGAATCTTTGCATCACGGGTCTTCGGACTCGTTCGACAAATGCTCCAGGCCCAGTTCCTGGGTGCGGGCGCGGCGGCCGACGCGTTCTCCGCGGCATTCAAGATTCCGAACATTCTGCAAAACCTGTTCGGTGAAGGTGCGCTGTCCGCGTCCTTCATTCCGGTGTACTCTCGACTGCTGGCCGAGGGGAAGGAGGAAGAGGCGGGTCGCGTCGCGGGCGCGGTTGGCGCGCTGTTGATGGTCGTCGTGGCGGTTGTCGTGCTCGTCGGCATCGTGGCGACACCGGCGCTGATCCCGCTCATCGCGCAAGGGTTCGATCCCGAGAAGAAACGCGTCACGATCCAGCTGACGCGCATTCTCTTTCCCGGCGCGGGAATCTTCGTCATCTCGGCCTGGTGCCTCGGTATTCTCAACAGCCATCGCCGCTATCTCCTATCCTATTCGGCGCCGGTGTTGTGGAATGTCGCAATGATCGGCGCGTTGGTGTGGTTTGGAAAATCGCAGCAGCCGCTCGACCTCGCGTCGACGCTCGCGTGGGCGTCCGTCGCCGGAGCCCTGCTGCAATTCCTCGTTCAGTTGCCGACGACACTCCGCTTGGCGAAACATCTCCGCTTCTCGCTCGACAGGAGCTCGGAGCAGGTGCGAACGGTGTCCCGAAACTTCGGCCCGGCCTTTGTCAGCCGCGGTGTCGTGCAAATCAGCGGCTACATCGACATTTGGCTTGCGAGCTTTTTGCCGAACGGCATGGTCGCGACGCTCAGCTACGCGCAGACGGTGTACGTCCTGCCGGTCAGCCTGTTCGGTATGTCGGTCTCGGCTGCCGAGCTCCCCGAGATGTCACGTGCAATCGGCGACCACGACCAAGTGGCGACGTACCTTCGTGGCCGCCTCGCCGCGGGTCTGCGCAACATCGCGTTCTTCGTGGTACCGTCGGCCGCGGCCTTTCTCGCGTTCGGCGACGTCATCGCGGCGTTGCTGTTTCAACGCGGACGATTCACTGCGCTCGACTCTCATTATGCGTGGGGCATTCTCGCCGGATCGGCCGTCGGTCTGCTGGCGACCACGATGGGACGTCTGTATTCCTCGACGTACTACGCACTCCACGACACACGAACGCCGCTTCGCTTCGCGGTGCTCCGCGTGATCCTGACGACGGTCCTGGGCTATCTGTTCGCCTTGCCGTTGCCGCGACTTCTCGGGATCGATCCGCACTGGGGCGCAGCTGGGCTTACGGCATCAGCGGGGATCGCGGGCTGGATCGAATTCCTCTTGCTGCGATCGCGCCTGAAGGACCGGATAGGCGCGACCGGTTTGTCGCCGCGCTTCCTTGCGTCGCTTTGGGGCGCGGCGGTCATCGGCGCCGCGGCCGGATGGGGAATGCGCGCGCTCGCGGCGCATCAGGTGGCGTTCGTCACACGGGTGCTCGTGCTTGCCACGTACGGGACGGTCTACCTGCTGACGACGCTCGCCCTGCGCGTTCCAGAGGCTGCCAACATCATCGCGCGAGTGCGCCGCGGCTGACGTCCGACGACGAGTGCATGTGACGGACATCAGCCGCGTGTCCGGGGTATTATTGAACCATGGCAGTTCCCGAATCGGTTCTCGAAAAAATTCCGCATCTTCCCGAGTCGGCCGGCGTCTATCTGTGGCGCGACCGAGACGGGACCGTGCTGTACGTCGGTAAGGCGAAGCGTCTTCGGTCGCGCGTGCGAAGCTACGTCACCGGTGACCACGAGGAGAGCGTCAAGACCCGCGCCCTCATGCTGCAAGTCGGTGGCCTCGACACGATCGTCGTGCCGAGCGAGGCCCACGCACTGATCCTCGAAGCAAACCTCATCAAAGAATACAAGCCGAAGTACAACATCTCGCTGCGCGACGACAAGTCATACCCGTACATCAAGGTCACGGTCGCGGAACCGTTCCCACGAGTGTGGGTGACCCGACATCTCGTCGACGACGGAAGCCGATACTTTGGCCCATACACCGACGTCGGCGCGATGCGCCGCATGTTGAACGTCGTGAAGCGGATCTTCACCGTACGGTCGTGCAATTACGACATGCCGCGCCAGATGCCAGAGCGGCCGTGTCTCGACTACTACATCAAGCGGTGCAAGGCGCCCTGCATTCTCGCACAGACGCAGGCCGAGTATCGCGCGATGATCGACGAAGTGTTGGTCTTCCTCGACGGGCGAACGCAGGAAGTCGCGCGCCGAGTGCGCCAGCGAATGGAATTGGCCGCCGAGTCGCTCGAATTCGAGCGGGCCGCGGAGCTGCGCGACGCGCTGGCGCACCTCGAGCGCATGGAGGAGCCCACGGTCGTCCTCTCGATCGAGGGCGGCGATCGCGACGTCCTTGGGTACGCGCGCGACGGCGACGACGCGGTCGTGGCGCTCATGCGCATTCGCGGCGGCAAGCTATTGGCGCGCGAGCACCAGTTCCTGGGGAATCTCGAGGAGGAGACCGACCCGACGATCCTTCAGGCCTACCTCGCGCGGAGCTATCTGCCACTCGACGATCGGGCCGGCGAACTGCTCGTTCCATTCGAGCCCGAGGATCGCGAGCTCGTCGAGGCGTCGCTCGAACGCACGAGACTCCACGTCCCGCAGCGCGGCCCGCGCAGTGAGCTCGTGGACCTTGCCACGCAAAACGCGCGACACCTCCTCGAGGAGTTCCGACTCACCGGCGACGAGACGGAGGAGCGGGCCGGCGATCCGATTTACGAGCTGCAGCGGCAGCTCGGCCTGCAAAAAGTCCCGCGCTCATTGGTGTGTTTCGACATCTCGCACGCGCAGGGCACCGACACGGTCGCGTCGTGTGTCTGGTTTCAGAACGGCCGACCGTACCGGGCCGAGTATCGCAAGTTCAAGGTCAAGACCGTTGATGGAGTCGATGACTTCGCGTCGATGAATGAAGTCGTGAGCCGATACTTCGCGCGTCGCCGAGACGAGGAGCGGCCACTGCCCGACCTCGTCCTCATCGACGGCGGCAAAGGACAGCTGAATGCGGCCCACGCCGCGCTCGACGCGATCGGACTCGGGGCAATGCCCATCATCAGCCTGGCCAAGCGCGAGGAGGAGATCTTCGTGCTCGGCCGACCCGAATCGCTGCGCCTCCCGCGTCGGTCTCCCGCGTTGCGTGTGCTGCAGCAAGCGCGCGACGAAGCGCATCGCTTCGCGATCACCTTCCAGCGAAAGCGGCGCGCGATGCGTACGATGACGTCGGAGCTGCTTCGCATTCCGGGCGTGGGCGAGGCCAAGCGACGGCAACTCCTTGAGGCCTTCGGTAGCTTGCAGGGTGTACGCGACGCGGCACCCGAAGCGATTGCCGCACTCCCGGGCTTCGGGCAGAAGACGGCCGAACGCGTGCTCGAATCGTTGCGCAAAAGTTCACCGACCGCTCCGGCGACAGTTGGCGCCGTATCGGCTCCATCCGATCCATCCTCCTCGTCCGATCCCTCGTGAGCACCTGGCACCTCGAGTGTTCCGCCTGTGACGTCCGTCAGCCAGGCGACGCGTTAGCGTCCGTCTGCCCGACATGCGGGCAACCATTTCTCGTTCGTTACGATTCTCTAATGCCGCCGCGCAGCGCCGTGACAGAGCGCTGGGACATGTGGCGATACGCGCCGGTTCTTCCGCTCAAGGAAGGCGAAACTCCAGTCTCGCTCGGTGAAGGCCTCACGCCGATGCACGAGCTGCCGAAGCTGGCGCGCGAGCTTGGCGTCGCCCGGCTCTGGGTGAAAGACGAAGGACTCAATCCCACGGCGTCGTTCAAGGCGCGCGGCATGAGCGCGGCCGTGACGCGCGCTCGTGGACTCAACGTGCCGGGCCTGGTGGTGCCGACGGCGGGCAATGCGGGCGCGGCGCTCACGGCATACGCCGCGGCCGCCCGGATTCCGGTGCGGGTGTACGCGCCTCTCTCGACGCCGAAACCGATTCTCGACACGATTGTCACGCTCGGCGCGGACCTGCAACTCGTGCCGGGTCATATCGGCGACGCCGGAAAACAAGCCCGCGCCTTCGCCGCTGAGAGCGGCTACTTTGACGTCTCGACCCTGCGCGAGCCGTATCGTATCGAGGGCAAGAAGACGATGGGCCTCGAGCTCGCCGAGCAACTTGGGTGGCGCCTGCCGACGCACGTCGTCTATCCGACCGGCGGCGGCACTGGGCTCATCGGCATGTGGAAGGTGTTTGCCGAAATGCGTGACGGCGGGTGGTTGCCGAAGGACGTCGAGATGTCGCACATGATCGTTGCCCAAGCCGACGGCTGCGCGCCGATCGTGCGCGCATTCAAGGCGGGCCTCGACCGAGCGACTCCCTGGGAGAATCCGGAGACGCACGCCAGCGGTCTTCGTGTTCCGGGACCACTTGGCGACCGGCTCATTCTGCGCGCGCTTCGAGAGAGCAACGGCGACGCGCACTCGGTGAGCGAGGATGCGATTCGCGACGCCACACTCCGCCTGTCGCGCGCGAGCGGTGTCGATGCGGCGCCCGAGGGCGGGTGCGCGCTCGCGGTCACCGAACAACTCGTCGCTGCCGGCCGAATTCCCACGAGCGCCGAAGTGCTGGTGTTCAACACGGGCAGTGGCGCCTCGTACCGATTCTGATGCGCGTCGCGATTCTCGATCCGTTCAGCGGGATCGCCGGCGACATGTTGCTCGGCGCGTTGATCCAGATCGGTCTCGACCCAAACTGGCTGCGGGAATTGCCGGGCACACTCGGCATCGAGCAGATCGGCGTCGAGATTCGCGAAGTGATTCGCGGCGAGATCGTGTGCAAAAAGGTCGACTTCGATATTCCGCCGCAGCCGCACGGCCGGCACATCGACGATATTCGATCCCTCGTTGCTGAAAGTGGCGCGCCGCCCAGCGTGCGTGCGCTGGCCGATCGTACGTTCACCGCGATCGCGACGGCCGAGGGCGAGATACACGGTGTTCCGCCGGAGCAGGTCCATCTACATGAGGTGGGGGCGGTCGATGCGATCCTCGATGTCGTGGGCGTGATTTGGGGATTCGAACTACTCGGAGTCGAACGGATTTACTGCGGCGCGATCGCGCTAGGCGACGGAACGGTCAAAGCGGAACATGGCATCCTTCCGGTGCCGGCTCCGGCTACTTTGAAACTCCTCGAGGGACATCCAGTGCGCCCGGGGCCCGACGGCTCGGGCGAGCTGGTGACCCCAACCGGCGCGGCACTCGTCCGCATTCTCTCGAGCGGACCTGCACCAACCGAATTCGTCCCGCTGCGAAGCGGATACGGCGCGGGCACGAAGGACTTTCGCGGGCGAGCGAACGCGTTGCGCGTGATTCTTGCCGAGGCAAATTCGAGCGATGCCGCGATCGAGGAGCTCGTCGAATTGGTGTGCGACATCGATGACATGACCCCCGAGTATTTGGCGGCGGTCGCCGACCGTGTCCGCGAATCAGGTGCGCTCGACCTGACCTTGCTTCCGGTAACGATGAAGCGAGGCCGTCCAGGCACGCGCATCGAGGTGTTGTGTCGCGCGGCGGACGTGACGCCGCTCGAAGAGCTGCTGCTCGTTGAGACGACTACGATTGGTGTGCGCCAGCGCACAGTACGGCGGCGCGCGCTCGCCCGAGAGATCGTACACCTGACCGTGCTGGGCCATGATATCGCCGCGAAGGTTGTCACGCTTCCAACCGGGCGACGTAGGGCGAAGCCCGAGTTTGCCGATGTGCAACGCGTCGCACTGGCGACTGGGCGACCTCTACAGGATATTTCAAGTTTGGCCGCCATCGAGGCGGAACGCCACTCAAACGCTTAGTGTAGGCATTCGCGGGCGAACGTCGCCCGCTGTTTTCGAGCGGACAATCAGGAGAAATCAGATGCTCGCTTTGGGGAAAAAGGTCGGCCCTGCCCTCGTGCTCGTTGCGTTCTCAGCGACGGCTCGAGCGCAGCAAAAGGCCTGTGAGATCGACGAGGGTACGCCGAACCAGGTCGCGCGTGCCGTGCTCGACCTGCAGTTGGCGCAGGGTGCCTCGAAGCCCGAGGACGCCGCGACGAAACTCAAGGACGCGGTCAAGTTGCTCAACGAAGGCGATCTGAAAAAAAACGCGACGGGACGATCGTTCGTTCTGGGCAAGACGCTGGTGATGTGGCTGTCGCAGCCCGGCATGACCGGAGGAATGACAACGCGCGGGGCCGTGGGATTAGCGACGGAGCCGGCGGCGCCGTTCGACATCATCGCCGGCATCGACTCGGCCTTCACCGTGGTTGAGAGCTCGAATCCGGATTGCGCGTCGCAGACGGCGGCATGGCGACAACAGAAGGGATGGGTCGACTTGGTGAACCAGTCGTTCGAACTGGCGAACACCGACAAGCTCGACTCCGCGGTCACCCTGGCAAAGCGCTCGTTGCAGCTCTCGAAGAACGCTCCGTACGGCTACATGGTGTTGGCGCAATCCGCGGCCAAGCACAACCAGAGCAAAGAGGCGATCGATTACTACAAGCAGGCAATCGCCGCGGCCAAGGACACGTCTCAGGCTGATGCGCGCCGACAGATCCAACTCACGCTCGGCAACTACGCGGCGGACCTCGCCGAGGCGGCGCCGGCGGCTGAAAAGGCCCCGTTGTTGGCGGAATCAAAAGCCGCCTTTGATGCGCTGGCGAAGGACCCCGGGACCAAGTTCGCGGACGCGGCTCGCAACGGTCAGGCGAAGCTCGCGGCGGCCCGTGGCGACACCGCAGCCATTCGCGGATCGTACGCGGATCAGCTCGCGAACCCGGGCGCGTTCTCGTACAACTCGCTGATGAACGCGGCCGTGACCGCCGCGCGAACGGACCAAAACAAGGACGCAATCAAGCTGTTCGAGGCGGCGCGGGCGATGAATCCCTATCATCGCGATGTCCTCTACAATTTGGCGCGCCTCTATCTGCTCGACAGCACCTACGCCAAAGGTATCCCTGTCGCTCGCCAGTTGATCGCAGTCGACCCGTCGAACCCTGATGACTATCAACTGCTCGCGATCGCGTACGCGAGCCTGCAGAAGGGCTACTCGGCGAAGGCCAAAGATCTCGAGGCGAAGGCACGAGCTTTCGGTCAACGCGCCAATACCGCGAAGTCTGCCGCGGTCGTGAAGGCGGCGGTGGACTCGGCCGCGAAGCTCAATCCGATGATCAAGGTCTATCAGGACTCGACGAAGTCCGCCGTGGACTCGGCGATCAAGTACCAAACCGCAATGACGAGTTTGCCGGCGAAGGTCGTCTTTACGGAATTCACGCCGAGCGACGCCAAAACGACAATCGGCGGAACGGTTGCGAACCAGACCGATGCCGCGAAGTCGTTCAATCTCAAGATCGAGTTCATCGACAAGGCCGGCGCTGTTGTCGCCACGCAGGACGTGGCCGTTGGGCCGGTACAGCCTCACCAGAGCGCGACGTTTACGACGTCGGCCACTGGTGCCGGAATCGTCGCGTTCCGCTACGCACCGATCAGCTGATCCGGCGGTTTTCTGGCGAAAGAACGCGCCCGCTGTGTGAAAGTGGGCGCGTTCTTTTTTGCTGGCGAAACGTTCCGGTAGCCTGTCGCAACGGCGAGGTCAAGTTGTGCATCTGGCTTGATTTCGACCCATCGATCTCCTAATTTGCATGAGCTATCGCCGAGCCGTTTCTTAACGCGCGTTCGGTCCGTCGGGGGAGATCGCTTTCGGCGTCTCCCCCATTGCAATGGTGGGTCGCATGGTTCGCGTGAAAGGCGTTCAGGCCGGCAGTGTCGCCGAGGAATTGGGGATTGTTTCCGGGACCGAATTGTTGACGGTCAATGGACGCGAGCTTGCGGATTTTCTCGATTGGGAGTTTCTCACCGCCGACGACGAGCTGATCATCGAAGCGCGCCTCCCCGACGGCGAGGCGGTTGTCTACGACGTCGAGCGCCCGGAAGGGGAAGCCATGGGCGTCGAGCTTGAACCGCCGACCATCCGGCGTTGCGCCAACCGCTGCGAGTTCTGCTTCATCGAGGGGTTGCCCAAGGGTCTGCGCAAGCCGCTCTACGTTCGCGACGACGACTATCGGCTCTCGTTCGCGTACGGCAACTTCGCGACCCTTTCCAACCTGAAAGACCGCGACATCGCGCGCATCCTCGAGTACCGCCTGTCCCCGCTGTACATCTCTGTGCACGCGACGCCGTGGGAAGCGCGCAAAGTGCTCCTCAACAATCCGCGCGTGCCGAACATCGTCGAGCAGCTCACGAAGCTCGCGGAAGGTGGAATCCAGTTCCACGGACAAATGGTCATCGTGCCTGGCTTGAACGACGGCGAGATTCTCGAGCAGTCGCTACAAGACCTTTGGAACCTTGGTGACGCCGTTTTGTCGGTGGCGGTCGTTCCGGTCGGGCTGACGCAGTTCTCGCACCTGTACACGGGGAAGACGATGGATCGCGATGCGGCGGAGTTACTCCTGCAAGCCATCGATCGCTGGGCGGCGCGCGGCCGCACCGAGCGCGGAGAGTCCTGGGTCTTCGGCTCGGACGAGCTCTATCTGCTCGCCGAGCGCGCGCTACCTGCCGCCGACTACTACGGTGAGTTCCCGCAGATCGAGAATGGCGTCGGCGCGGTCGCGGCGCTTCGTCGTCGCGTGGCCGAAGGGCTCGACGAATTGCCGCGACTCGATGGGCGGCGCATCGGTGTGGTGACTGGCGTATCGATGGCGGAGATCATGCCCGAGCTGCTCGAGCAGCTCTCGGCGGCAACGGGTGCGCGCTTCGAGCTTATGATCGCCGACAACTCGCTCTTTGGCCCGACGACCACGACCGCCGGATTGCTGGTCGGCGCCGACATTCGGCGCGTGTTGAGCCATCGCGCCGATCTGGACCTCGCGCTCATTCCGGCGGAATGCATCAACGACGGCGGGGTGTTCCTCGATGACGAATCCTTCATCGCGCTGCGTGAGCAAATGCCCGTGCCCGTATTCCCGTCGTACGATTTCATCGACGTACTCGCCCACGAGGCTGAGCCGCGCCTTGCCGAGGCGGTTGCGTGAACACTCCCGTCGTCGCGCTGATCGGTAGGCCGAACGTTGGAAAGTCCGCGCTGTTCAACCGCATCATTGGCGACGAGAGCGCCATCGTGTCCGAAGAGGCGGGAACGACTCGTGATCGGCATTTCGCCGAAACCGATTGGTCGGGCCGGGCCTTTTGGCTCGTCGACACCGGCGGCATCAACGACGATCCGCGCGCGCCCATGGACGTCGAGATTCGTCGTCAGGTCGACGAGGCGATCGGCGAGGCCGACCTGCTGTTGTTCATCGTCGACGCGAAGGTCGGGTTGCACCCGAGCGACTATCATGTCGCCGAGCTCCTCCGCAACTCGCGCAAACCGTGGATGGTCGTCGCCAACAAAGTCGACGATCCGCGCGCGACGGATTTCTACGAGTTCTACTCGCTCGGCGTCGCCGAGGTCTTTCCGGTGTCGGCGATCAACGGCAAGGGATCCGGCGATCTTCTCGACGCGGTGATCGCGCAACTTCCGGAAGGGGAAGCCGAACACGAGGAAGCGCTCCGCGTCGCCGTCATCGGCCGCCCCAACGTTGGGAAGTCATCGTTCGTGAACAAACTCCTCGGTGAAGACCGGCTCGTTGTCTCGGAGATCGCGGGCACCACGCGCGACGCGATCGATACGCCGATGCGGTATCACGGCCGGCACATCATCTTCGTCGACACCGCCGGCCTGCGGCGCCAGAGCAAGATCGACGACGGGATCGAATTCTATTCCTCGCTTCGCACGAGACGCGCGATCGAGCGCGCTGACATCTGCATTCTGATGGTCGACGCGACCGAAGGCGAGATTCAGAACCAGGATCTCAAGATCGCCGCCCTCGCGTGGGAAGCTGGGCGTGGGTTGATCATCGTCGTCAACAAATGGGATCTCGCCGAAAAGGACGACAAAGCGTCGGCCAAATATCAGAAAGCCGCCGGCGAAAAGGCGCCGTTCCTCAAGTTCGTTCCATTCCTGTTCACGTCGGCGCTCACTGGGCAGCGAGTGAATCGCGTGCTCGACGTCCTACTCGAGGTCGAGGAGCAGCGCGCCAAGCGCATCACGACGTCCGAGGTGAATGAGAAACTTGGCGAGCTCGTCGCGCGACTCCAGCCGCCGCAGGCCGCCGGCCGCGAGGTCAAGCTCAACTACGCCACGCAGGTCGAGACCGACCCACCGACGATCGCGGTGTTCGGCAATGCGCCCGACCTCGTCGAGGAGCACTACGTCCGATATCTACACAACGGCTTCCGATCGTTCTGGGGCTTCACGGGCAATCCGCTGCGCATCGTACTGCGCCGCAAAGCTGGACGATGACTCAGCTCGTCGCTGCGATCGTTGCCTCATATCTCCTGGGGTCGATCCCCGCGGCGTACCTGGCTGGGCGATCGCGAGGTATCGATCTTCGAAAGCACGGATCGGGCAACCTCGGCGCAACGAACGTGATTCGTGTGCTCGGCACCAAGATCGGGTTGCTCGTGTTCGCCGTCGACATGGCGAAGGGCGCGATTCCGGTTGCGTTGTTTCCGCGTTGGGTTCCCGTGAGCGCGCTGCCAATGGGCAACACAACCGTCGTCGGCATTCTCTGCGGCGTTGCGGCGATCATCGGACATGTGCGCCCCATCTTCCTCATGTTTGGGCGCGGAGGGAAGGGAGTCGCCACCGCCGCGGGTGTGTTCCTCGCGCTGGCGCCGATACAGACAACGCTCGCTCTGCTGATCTTCGCCGTGGTGCTGCTCTCGAGCGGATTCGTCTCACTCGGCTCGCTCACCAGCGCGACGATGCTCCCGATCTTGCTCGGCGTAACGGTCGGAGCGCGATCGCCGTTGTTCGCGATCAGCGTTATCGTTGCGCTGTTCGTCTTCTGGACGCATCGCGCGAACATCGTGCGGTTGCGAAACGGCGAGGAACATCGATTCGGCAAGGCAGGCACACCAGCGAAACGTCCCGCGGCCACGCTCGCGATCAGTCTCGTGATCGTGCTCGCTGTGGCGATTGCGGCGAGGCTCGCCTGATGCGCTGCGCGGTCATCGGTGCCGGAGCGTGGGGAACCGCGCTCGCCGACCTGCTCGCCGGCAACGGCTTCGAGACCGTGCTGTGGGCGTTCGAATCCGACGTTGCGAGCTCGATCAACGACAGCCACGAGAATCGTCGGTTCCTCAGCGGGCTCCCGCTCTGCGTCGACCTTCGCGCGACGAACAATCACCGAGACGCGTTGTGCGACGCTGATCTTGTCGTGTATGCCGCGCCGTCGGACCACCTGCGACGAATCGCCACCGAGGGCGCCGTACACGTTCGTCGCGAGGCCATCTTGGCCGTGGCGACGAAGGGGCTCGAGCGCCGGACACTCTCCCTCATGACATCCGTGATCGAACAAGAAGTTCCGAATCGCGCCGTCGTGGGGATCTCGGGTCCGAGCTTCGCCGCCGAAGTCGTCGCCGGACATCCAACGGCGATTGTCGCGGCGTCGGCGAATATCGAAGCGGCGGTTGCCGTCCAGTCCGCGCTCAGTAGCTCGACATTTCGAGTCTACACAAACTCTGACGTCATCGGGGTCGAGCTCGGTGGCGCGCTCAAGAACGTGATGGCGGTGGCGACCGGCATCGTCGAAGGCGTCGGACTCGGCTACAATTCGCGCGCCGCGCTCATCACGCGCGGCTTGCACGAGATGACACGGCTGGGTGTTGCGCTTGGCGCCGACGCGCTGACATTCGCCGGACTCGCCGGCGTGGGCGATCTCGTCCTGACGTGCACGGGGTCACTCAGCCGAAATCGTGCAATCGGCCTGGAGATCGGAAAGGGTGCGTCGCTCGAGGACGCGCTGGCAGGGAAGGAGACGGTCGCCGAAGGAGTGCCGACAACCGCCAGCGCGTTGGAGTTGGCGGCCAGGCACAAGGTCGACATGCCGATCGTTCAGATGGTGTATCGTATTCTCTTCGAGGGCCACGCCGCTCGCGACGCGGTCCCCGAGCTCATGGCTCGCGAACTTCGATCGGAGCAAGACTTGTGAGCCCATCCCCACGTGCCGCGGCTTCGGCCGAACCCGTCCAAGAGTTTTTCTCGATTGGCGAGGTATGCGACCTCACGGGGCTCAAGCCCCACGTGCTTCGCTATTGGGAAAGCCAGTTCCGATTTCTGAGTCCGGCAAAAAACCGGTCAGGCAATCGCGTGTACCAACGCCGCGAGGTCGACCTGATCATGCTCGTGAAGCACCTGCTCTACGACGAGAAGTACACCATCGAGGGCGCGCGGCAGAAAGTGGACGAGCACCGCAAGGGCGGCGATCTCAAAGTCGTCGCGCGTGGCGCGTTGACCGTTCAAGCGCTCGAGTCGCTCGAGTCTGATCTCAAAGAGTTGGTGAATCTGCTCGAGTCGTCGAGTTCCACCGCCTGATGCGACTGCTCGTCACCAACGACGACGGGATTCTCGCCCTCGGCATCGAGTGTCTTTGCGCGGCGGCCGAGCCACTGGGCGAGGTTACCGTCGTCGCGCCGGATCGCGAGCAGAGCGCGACGAGCCACTCGCTCACGTTGCATCATCCGCTGCGGCCGATTCCTCGAGGACCGCGGCGGTGGCAGGTCGACGGGACGCCCACCGACTGCGTGATGCTCGCGATCGAGGCGCTGATGCCCGAGCGTCCCGACTTCGTGTTGAGCGGAATCAATCACGGTCAGAACATGGGCGAGGACGTGCTCTACTCGGGAACCGTGGCGGCCGCCATGGAAGGCCTCGCGCTTGGCGTGCCGTCCGTCGCGATCTCGTTCGCCGGCGGAGATCTCCGTGCCGACGTGACCCAGTTGAGAGAACAGGTGAAGGTCCTCACGCCGCTTCTCAAGCATCTCACGTCACTTCCGGTGTTTCCGAAGAGTACGTTGTTCAACGTGAACTTGCCGCCGCTCACGGCCGACGCCGTGAAGGGTGTAAAGCTCACTCGGCTCGGCCGTCGTGTGTACTCCGAGTCGGTCGCGCCGATGAAAGATCCGTGGGGCCGACAGATCTATTGGATCGGCGGCGGCGAAATCACGTGGACCGGCGAAGAGGACTCTGACTTTCGGGCGATCGAAGACGGCTATGTGTCCGTGACGCCATTGCATCTCGACCTCACACATTACGACGTATTGCAAGGAGCCGAGAGTTGGTGGCGCGACCTGTAGACGGCGAGCTCCGCGGCGCGAGGTTGCGCCTCGTCGAATTGCTCCGCGAGAAGGGCATTCGCGATCTCGCCGTCCTGCGCGCATTCGAGATGACGCCGCGACACGCGTTCGTCCCGACCGGGCTGCGTCACCGCGCTTACGAAGACGCGCCGCTTCCGATTGGCAACGGCCAAACGATTTCGCAGCCATGGGTCCACGCGCGTTACCTCGAGCTACTGCACCTGACCGGGAAGGAACGGGTGCTCGAAGTGGGAACCGGCTCGGGGTATCAAACGGTGCTCCTCGCGCACCTCGTGGCGCAGGTATTCTCGATTGAACGCATCCCCGCGCTGATGCAGCAAGCCCGTGAGAATATTCAACGCTCCGGAGTCAACAACGTCTCTGTCCTCCTCGGCGACGGAACCATCGGCTGGCGCGAGTACGCCCCGTATGACGCAATCCTCGTCGGCGCCGGTGCGCCGTCGATCCCACAGCCGCTGGTCGACCAGCTGGCCGATGGAGGGCGACTGCTGATTCCGGTCGGCGATCGCGAGGAGCAGAAACTGATCGTCGTCGAGAGAAAGAACGGTCAGATCGAACAGCGTGACATTGCTCCCGTTCGATTCGTTCCGCTGCTTGGATCACACGGCTGGAGCGGCGACGCGAGCGGGGGCGTCGGGGGAGGAGGCGCGTGAATGCGCATTCACGTTCTCGTGCGTGGTCGCGTGCAGGGCGTCGGATTCCGCTGGTTCGTGCGTGAGGCGGCACGCGAGCTGGGCTTGGCGGGTTGGGTTCGTAATCGGCCGGACGGGACCGTCGAGGTTGCGGCGGAAGGAACCGCTCCGATGCTCGGGCAGCTTCGAGACGTGCTACGCAACGGTCCGCCTGGCGCGGTCATCACGTCCGTTGACGACTTGGAGGCGGACGATCGGGCTCACGACCATCCTTTCGCGATTCTGAGGTAGCGATTGTGACCGTCACGCAGACGAGCGACGAGCTGGAGCGCCGCATCAAACAGCTGATTCGCGACGTTCCGGACTATCCCAAACCGGGGATTCTTTTCAAGGACATCACGCCGCTGCTCGCCGATGGGGCGGCGTTTACGGCAGCGACGAACGCGATGGCTGAAGCATTCAGCGACGCGGACATCACGCACGTTGTCGCGATCGAGAGTCGGGGTTTCATTCTCGGCGGCCCAATCGCGCAACAACTGCGGGCGGGGTTCGTTCCCGTCCGGAAGCCAGGGAAGCTCCCGTCCGTGACCCGCAACGAGCGCTACGAGCTCGAATACGGAATTGACGCGCTCGAAATCCACGCCGACGCATGTGGACCAACGAGTCGCGTGCTCATTGTCGACGACGTGCTCGCCACCGGTGGTACCGCTGACGCGACCCGCCGATTGGTCGAATCGCTGGGCGCGACCGTGATGGGATTTTCGTTCCTGATTGCGCTGTCGTTCCTTCCCGGACAGCGTCGTCTCGCGGGCTGCCGCGCGCATACGATTGCCGTCTATTGAGTCGGCGTCGCGGACCAGCGGTGCGTATCTGAACCTGTGGGAGCATCGTCGCTCTCGAGTTCTTGGTGGACGTCCCGGGTGACTTGGCCTTCGAACACCGGACGCGAATGGACGTGACGACCTGAAGCCGAGACATCAGGCTGGCCGATCACGGCGGGCTGGAGGGAAGCATGGTCCGCGCAAAAATGCAGCGCCTTAGCGGTGTCAGCAATACGTGCCAGCATTCTTTGCCCGGCCGGTAGCGACCGGCCTTTGACAAGGCGCTTCGGGTGGAGGCCCTCGCCGTGGAAGCTCCGCTAAACTATTTTTGAACGATCTCGGAGGATCCGAGCCGGCTGAACGTCGACGGAATACCATCGAGAAAGAACGCGCGACTGACCAAAGTGTACAGGTCGCAGCAATTCAGTAACTCGCTGCACGGTCGCTAGTTACTTGACTGCCCCTGTAGCTCAGATGGATAGAGCAGCGGTTTCCTAAACCGTTGGCCGCGTGTTCGAGTCACGCCAGGGGCATTTGTACCGAGCTCACCACTAATCCGACAATGACAGGCACTCGTCCCGAAGCCGACACTACCCCCGACGCGTCAAGCGCCGCCGACCGCGCCCAGACCTTTCTCGACTGGACGCGTGTAAATTCTCGCGCATTGACCGTGGGCGCGGTCGTGGTGCTCGTCGCCGCGGCGGGGTATTGGTTCTATTTGCGCTCGCAGGAAATCCAATCGGCCAACGCCGAGAAGGCGCTGATGAACGCCAAACAGTCGATGGGCGCGGGGAATCTGTCGCTCGCCCAAAGCGACCTGCAGAAGGTCTATTCTCGTTACGGTTCGACGACAGCCGGGGTCGAGGCGGCCATGTTGATCGCGCAGATCGACTACGACGCAAAAAAGGCCCAGGACGGGATTTCTCTCCTCGAGAAGCTCTCAGGTTCGAGCGCGGCGTCGAAGATGGAATCGACTATTCGGGGCTTGGAAGGCGACGGCTACATGCAGCTGGGCAAGGCGGTCGAGGCGGCGAAGCGGTACGAAAGCGCGGCCGACGTCTCGACCCACGAGAACGAGCGGGCCTACCAGCGTTCCAAGGCTGGGCGCGCTTACCAGATCGCCGGCGACACGGCCAAGGCTCGGAAGGTTTGGACGAGTATGCTGAACGACCCGACAGCGCAATCCATGGCGCCTGAAGCCCGGGTCCGGCTCGGCGAGCTGACCGCCCAAGTCGCCAAGCGCTGAGAACTGCGAGAGTGGCGTGCCCGCGACTGGTGGCGGGTGAAACGGTCCCAAGCGGTTTCATCAAGACGTTTTGGGTCTGCGAGAATACTACGTATAAGATGTATTATGTAAACTAAGTCCGGGGAAAGACTGTGGAGAACTAAGATCTCCACAGTCTCCCTGATTTTCCTTTTGTCGTCCTAAGTGGTTCTAGGGTCAACTCTTGGGCCTAGATCTCCGAGAGCGATCCCTGATAGACCACGCGCCCCTCACCCGCCAAGCTCGGCTTCCAACACGTTCGGTCTCGTTCGAGCCGGACTCGGAGCGGCCGACCGGATGTCGTCTCGATTTCAACGGCTCCGCTCGCCTCGTTCCAGATTGTCAGGAGGATCGCCGTCGCTACGGCCCCGCTGCCGCACGCCAGCGTTTCCGCCTCCACGCCTCGCTCGTACGTTCGGACTCGCCAGCGGCCTTCGGAACCGCGTGAGACGAAGTTGACGTTAGCGCCGGCGGCGAGAGCCGGGTGGCTCCTCAGCGGTCGCCCGCGGCCCACCACATCGACGGTCGACACATCGGCGCATTGGATGACGAGGTGCGGGACGCCAACGAGCGCGAACCCAACCCGCGTCTCGCCTGACTGTAGCGCGATCTCGCGGACCTCAGGGCGCACTTCGACGACCGGCTGTAGGTCGATCTCCGGTATGGGTCCATTGAGCCTGGCCGAGACGATTCCTGAATCCGTTTCGATCGTGAAGCTGGAGTCGCCGCCGTTGCTCCCTATTCCGAGCTCCGTGGCCAGACGTGTCGTGCAGAGTGTGGCGTTTCCACAGAACTCGGCGCGCGAACCGTCGGCGTTGAGGTACACCAACTTGATGGCTGCCGCCGCCGATGACTCGAGGAACACGATCCCGTCGGCACCGACCCCTGTGCCGCGCGCACACAGCTGCTTGATGACTGGCGGATCGGCTAGGCTGCCGGGCGGGTTGCGCCGTGCATCGACCATGATGAAGTCGTTGCCCGACCCACTCATTTTGTAGAACGGGCGCCCCACAGGAATCACGCTTCCCCTCAGATGTTGAGGTCAGAGCTTATTCGTTATGGCCCACCATCTCAAGCGCCAGACCATCCAGACCGCCTCGCGCACGATCATCTTCGACATCTTGCTTTGCCCCTCAGTGCGGTCGACGAAGACGATCGGAATCTCCACGATGCGAAATCCGCGCTTGAAGGCTCGATAGCTCATCTCGATCTGAAATGCGTAGCCGTTCGATCGAACCTTGGTCAGATCAATGGCTTCCAAGACTGATCTGCGAAAGCACTTGAAGCCGCCGGTCGCATCCCACACCTGCAATCCGGTCACGTACCGCGCGTAGACGTTCGCGAAGTAGCTGAGGATGAGCCGGGCGATCGGCCAGTTCACGACTGTGACTTTCCCCTCTCGATATCGAGATCCCAGCACGAGATCAGCCGATTGAATGGCCCGAAGAAACTCAGGAAGGTGCTGCGGGTCATGAGAGAAATCGGCATCCATCTCGAACACGAAATCATAGCCGCGCTCCAGCGCCCATCGAAACCCAGCAACGTAAGCGGTGCCGAGTCCCATCTTCCGCGGACGTCGCAGAATGTTGACCCGGGAGTTCACGGCGATGATCCCGTCGACGATGTCCGCGGTGCCATCAGGCGAGCCGTCATCGACGACGAGGATGTCGAGTCTGGAGTCCTGACCGAGAATGTTGTCGACGAGGCGGGCGATGTTCTCGCGTTCGTTGAATGTCGGGACGATGACGAGGGCGCGCTCTGCTGAGAGCCCGCCCCCGTCATCGTGCTTCCTTAGCCCGCCGTCAGTCATTCCTATTTGATTATCACCAGATTGTTGCCCGAGTCGTCGATGACGATCGCCGCATCAGCGAGCTTGCGAACGTGATCCCACTACACGAGCCGCCGTTCACCGTGATGCGTCCCGCGATGAGCTTCGATCGATGACGACACCGGCCACCCACAACAGGACTGCAAGGGCAATGGCTATTAGCGTTACGCGCTTTCCCTTCTCATACGCTGCATCGTCGAATCGCAGTTGAACGGCGCTCGCTCCCTGGGGGAGCGCTACTCCGATCAGGTTGTAGTTCATGCGACCGGTGGGCGCCGACCTGCCATCGACCGTCGCCCGCCAGCCCGGAAAGTAATTCTCTGAGACGACGAGCGCTTGACCCGGAGTCGTCGGCTGATCGAGCGACAGATCGATCGCGCCCGGACCATACGACGTGACGCGCACGCGAGACACGGCAGGCGCCGGCAGCGTTTGCAGCTGGACGCCCGGGATGTCCCGCGCCGACGTGTCGGCGATGGCGACGCGCGTCGGCTCGAAGCGGGCGTCGAGGACAGTTGCCAGCGCTTGCTCTTGCGGCGCCTTGACGATGGCCGACGCGACCCAGGCAAATCGATTCTGAAGCGGCAGCTTGTACGCGTAGATCATCGAGCCGGCCGCGTTTCGCACGGGTCCGGCGAGCTTGGTGAAGGCCGGCAATTTCAACTGCGCGCTCGCCTGCGCCGCGAAGGCTTCGTCAGCTCCCGTGTACAGATATTGAATGTTCTCATGGCGCCAGAAACTGGGAGACAGCTCGACGTGGCCGGAGTCGAGTTCCAGTAGCTGTCGGTAGATCCCGAGCTCGTTGCCGTGGTATCCACCGTCGATGCGCAGTCCATGTGTCATGAGTGCGTCACCGCGGAACGCGGGGTCCATCGCCACGACCGACGTGCTCCCGCTCTCGGCGATCACGCGCCCGGGCTCACCGGTTTTCGCGATGTCGGCTTTGATCGCGTCGATAGCCGGATCAGTCGCGAACAGCTTGGACGCAGGCTCTGAGAAAATCCAATAGAGGCGCTCAATGGTCCACAAGTCGACGACGAGGGCGGCGGCGAGCGCGATTGCCGCAGGGCGCGCCTTGAGACGATCCGTGAGGTATGCCCACATCAACGCGGCGGCGACGCCCACGAACAGAAATGAGCGCCACACGCCGGCGATCGCGGCTCCGGCGTTGGGCTGCGCGCGGTTCATCACGTAGTCAACCACCTGGGCATGCGCGTTGGGCGGATAATCGCCCGCCAACGAATTGGCCACCGCGTTGACGAGCGCCGTATATCCACCAACGCTCATGAGCACACCGAAAACACCGGCACCCACGAGCCAACCAATCGCGTAGCGCGTCGTGACGCGCCGAGCGAGCAGTCGCTCGGTACCGATGGCGACGAAGACGGCGACGGAGAATGCCGTGACGTAAATGATGGTGCTGGGCGCACGGAAATACTTCGTCCCCGGCACGATCGCGAGAATGACGTGGAAGAACGGGGTGAAGCCGCCGAACGCCCAGAGCAACGCGACCACGCCGGTGGCGAGCCAGAACGTCCGAAAGGACTTCTGTGTCGTTCGCGCGAGCTGACCGTACGCGGCACCGAACAGCATCAGCACCACGACCCCGAAGTAATCACTGTGCAAATGGATGCTGTTCCGTCCCCAATAGTTTCCGAGGATTCCAGAAAACTGGGGCCAGTACATGTTGAGCGTTTCCTCGATCGGAAACGAATAGCTCGTTGCCGTCGTGAAGTCATGGCCGCCGGCGCGCGGCGACCACGGCGTATACTCGATGACCGGCAAGTACTGAATCGCTCCAATCAAGCCGCCCAGCACGACGGCGCCGAGCGCGAAGCCGAGCCGGCGAATCGCCAGGCCGCGTGGGAGCCGACCGACTCCTTGATGCTCGGCGAAGGCGATGTATAGCGCGAAGGCTCCGCTCACGAGCAGCAGGTATTGCAGCAACTGCGGATGCGGCGACAGCACCGCCAGGCCCACGACAACGGCCAAGCCGCCCCACGCCCATCCGCGTCCGTCACGCACTCCGCGCGTGAGCAGCAGCAAGGCCGCCGGCAACATGGTGCTCACGAACAGTTTTCCGTCGTGGCCTGGTGACGCATACCCAGCGATCGACCCGCCGAGCATATACGCAAGCCCGCCGAAGAGCGCGGCATAAAAACCGAATCGCCAGGCACGCAGGAACAAAAAGGTGAGCAGCCCACAGAGGAACAGGTGGATGATGAACTCCCACGTCATCGCGACGTCGGTCGGCAACACCATCCGGAGTAGGAACGTCGGATAGAAGATGTCACCGTGCATCGCCGCGACGTACGGCAGTCCCCCTTCGATGAATGGATTCCAGAGCGGAAACCCGTGACCGCTCTTGAGCGATTGCGCGGCGAACTCTCGAAACGCGTAGCCGGCGATGTATTGGTCGCTGCGCGGGTTGATGAGGAACTGACTTGCGAGCGCCGGATACGCCAGAAGCATGGTACACACCGCGTAGACGAACGCGGCCCAGCCGGTGGCGAATCGCGGAGCGGCAAGCTCGGGCGGCGACGTGTCCTGCGGAACGGTCGATCGCGTGGTTACGTCAGAGGTTCGAGCCATTGCGCAGTGTTGTCGCGGGTCGTCGGCGCGCACCGCGCGCCAGGTAAATGAAACCGGGCACGAGCTCCAACACGGTCAACCACAGGCGGGACGTCACAGTCACGACGACGGCCTGCGGCGGTGTTGCCAACCTCAATGCACCGAGGGCCACCGCGAGCGCGGAGTCGCGCACGCCGATTCCTCCCGGAAAGAGGATAGCAAGATAACCCAGGATGTATGGCCATGCGTACGCGGTCACGTAGTCGGCGAAGGTTCCCGGCGCGGACCCGATCACGCCCCGCACGAACAGCTCGAATGCGGCACCGTACATCAACCACGCAACAATGTTCCCGGCGAGCGCGATCGCGATCGCGCGTCGAGGGATGGGGCCAAGGTCCAACGCCCGACCCGTGACTCGTCGTGCGATCTCCAGCAAATACGGCATCGCCGTCGGCAGCAACAACACACCACCCAGCGCGACAACGAGCAATGCGATTCCGACCCCCGTGTTCCCGCTCGAGAGCGTGTCGAACGAGCGCCAGCCGGCGACCAATGCGACGAGAAACCCGGTGGCGATGTTGACGATCGTGTTGAGCACGGCCGAACCGGCGGCGGCGACGGCGCTCACGCCCGCGGTCTCCGACATAGTGCTCATCGCGCCGATCTGCCAGATCTTGCCCGGAACGTATCGTCCGAGATTCGACACGCACCAAATCCGGGCGGCGTCGGCAAAGGGCAACGCACTTCCCCACGCCCCGAGTATCCGTCGCCACGTTTCAATCAACAGGGCGTATGTGGCGAGGACGACGAGGCCTGACGCGACGATGATCGTCCACGTCGGCGCGACGACCAACGGCGTGCCGCGAAACGCCCGCCATTGCGCAATGAGAGTTCTCGCAACGAACAGGAGGACGATCGTCGTGACGACGATCTGCGCCGCGAGCGCGCGCCTACCGCGGCGAGCTGGCGATCGCGGCGCGGTAGATTTCGGCGTAGCGTCGGGCAACCGACTCGGGGGCAAAAGTGGCGAGAGCGTGAAGCCGCGCGGCGGCGCCAAGTGATGCGCCGCGGTCCTCACGCGACAGGAGCGAGACGAGCGCGGCGGCGAGCGCGCCCGCGTCCACTTCGCGCACGAGAATGCCGGTGCGATCGTGCTGCACGATATCGGGAAGCCCGCCGGACTCGAACGCGACGACGGGCGTTTCGCAGAGTTGCGCCTCGACCGCGACGAGCCCGAGCCCCTCCTCGAGCGACGGGACCACCAGCGCCGCGGCGCCGCGATAGAACTCCACGAGCTCGGGTTGCGGAAGCGCCCCATGCCAGGTCACGCGGTCGCCGATTCCGAGGGCGCCAGCCAATGCGACGAGCGACTCGCGGTCCTCGCCATCGCCAATCACGTCGAGGCCAATCGACGTGTCATCGACGCGGCTCAGCGCGTGCAACAGGACTTCGACGCCCTTTTGCTTGTTGAGGCGACCGACGAAGAGCAGCCGATCGCGACGACGCGAGCCATTGGGAGAAAAGAGATCGGTGGCCACGGGCATCGGCGCGACGACCGGAGTCGGGGCGGCCACGACTCCGGCGGCTTCGGTCGCGAGCCAGCGCGACACCGCGGTCACGGCCGCCGAATTGTTCATGACGTGGCGAAACGCCGGTCGCGAGAACGCGACCGACCGCGCGAGGCGGACGTCGCTGCCGTGGAGGGTAGTGACGAGTGGCTTGTGAGCCATGCGACCGAGCCAGGTGCCCACGAGGCCGTTCGGAAACCACCAGTGCGCGTGGATCACGTCCGGCTCGAACGCGCGCCGCGCGCGAACGGCTGACCGGAACTCGGCGCCGAGGAACCCGAGGAGCGCGACGCGTGCGCTCCATGAGGCCTGCACCTGAGTGGCCATGGTGCCGGTGTAGGCCAGCGTCTCGTACCGGCGCGGAGCGTAGCGAAAGCGCTCGACCGGAATGTTGTCGAACGTCTCATGATCGGAGAGACCGGGGCCGGCCGGCGCCACCACACTCGTCTCGACGCCTTCGCCGCGAAGCGCGGCCGCGAGACGCAGCACGAACGACCCCGGCGCGTCGCCAATCTGTCGGGGATACGAATGCGTCAAAAAGAGAACTTTCATTTCATCACCGATCCTGCGCGCGGTCGGCGATCCGCTCGTCGAGCTGGCGACGGATATCGCGCAGTTGCGCGCGCTGCCCGGCGATCTGTTCGCCGAGGAGGCCGGTCGAGAAGAAGATGCTGCCCAGGATCAGACACGTCGTGATGACGGTCCAGACGGATCGATAGCCGACGTCGGCGAAGATCAGCACCGCGAGCGCGATGAGACCGGCCAAGGTCCCGATCGCGAAGAGGCCGGCGCCGAGCATGCCGAAGAGCAGCAAGGGTTTCTGTCCGAATCGCAGCTCGAACCACACAGCGAGCATGTCGAGCACGCCCACGGGAATGCGCGACAGCCCGAACTTCGATTTGCCGGCGTGTCGTGGATAGAGCGGAATGGGAATCTCCGTGACGGTGAACCCTTCCGCGGCGGCGATGACGATCATGTAACGGTGCCAGTCGGGGCGAATCGGGAGCACGTCCATGATCTCGCGTCGATAGGCCTTTACAGAATTCAAATCCCTGACGGGCACGTGGAATAAGGTTCGGCTCAACAGGTTATAGATGTTGGAGACGAACCGTTTCTCGTACTTCCCTTCCTTGAATCCGGTGACCATGTCCGCCTGTCCGGCGAGAATCGGCGCGGCAAGTCGCGGGATGTCCTCGGGCTTGAACTGGAGATCCGCGGGAAAGAACACGAGCACAGCGCCGCGCGCCGCGAGGTAGCCGGTGCGCAGCGCTTCGGCGATGCCGCGACGCGCGCGATGCCGCGAGATGCGAAGGAACGGATATCGTTGGACAAGCTCCTGGAGCACGCGCCACGTTTGATCGCTGCTGCCGTCGTCGATGACGATGACTTCGTAATTGTCGGCGGCGTCGGCGAACGTCGCCGCGGCCTGCTCCATGAACAGCGGAAGATTCTCGGCCTCGTCTTTCGCCGGGACGAGGACGGAGACGTCGATATCGCGTGCGGGGTGCGAAGCGCGGGCCGAGAGAGGTGCGAGGGGTGACGCCACAGTGGTCACTCCAGAAGTGGAGGTCATACCCGCTTGCGCATTCGTGCCGACAACACTCCAAGCTGGTCCCGATACTTCGCCACGGTGCGGCGGGCGATCTGCACGCCGCTCTCCTTCAGGATGTTGACGATCGCCTGATCCGTGAGTGGATGCTTGGGATCTTCGTCCGCGACGAGCTTCTCGATCTGGGCCTTGATGCCTCGCGCCGACACGTCTTCGCCGGCGGTGGTCGACAGTCCCGATGAAAAAAAGAACTTGAGCGGCAACACGCCGCGCGGTGTCTGAACGAACTTCTCGTTCGTCACCCGGCTCACCGTCGATTCGTGCATGCTGATCACCTCGGCCACCTCACGGAGGGTGAGAGGCTTCAGATGTTGCACGCCCTTCTCGAAGAAGTCGCGCTGCCGGTCGACGATGTAGTTCATGACCTTGAGCATTGTCTGACGACGCTGCTCGATGGCCTGGATCATCCAGTTCGCCGAATTGAGCTTGCTGGAGATGAACTCCTTATTCTCCCCCTCGAATTTCTTTTTATCGCGGGCGATCTCCTGGTACGCGCGGCTCAACTTGAGTCGCGGCAGGTTCGCGTCGTTCAGAAAGACGTGGTACCGGCCGTCGATCTTGTCGACGATGAGATCGGGGATGATGTAGTTGTCGCTGGCGTCGGAGTAGATCAGCCCCGGCTTCGGGTCGAGCTTTTTGATCTCGTCAGCGGCCTTTTGCACGTCGGTCGGACTGATGCCGAACCGCTTTGAGATCTCGCTCCACCGGTGATTGATCAATTCCTCGAAGCAATCGCGCACCAGGCGATACGGCACGGATTGCTCGAGGCCGGCCTCCTTGAGCTGCAGCATGAGGCACTCGCGCAGATCGCGCGCGCCGACACCGGGCGGATCGAGGCTCTGAATGGTCGCGAGCATCTGTTCAATCTCGGCTCGCGTGTAGAGTGGAAGGTCGTCCGTGTCGCGGTCGATTTCCTCGGCGGCCTTGACGACGGTGTCGTTGACCGCGTTCAGCAGATCGTCGAGCGAGCAGGCGAGGTAGCCGTCCTCGTTGATGTTGCCGATGAACTCATCGGCGAGGAACGCCTGTCGTGGCGTCAGCTCGAGCAATGAGATCTGATCGAGCAAATGGTCGGAGAGATCACGGGTGTCGACCGTGACGGGCTCGTAGTACTCGCGCTCCTCGTGCTCCTCGCGGCGGCCCCCGGCATCGAACCCGTCGAGGAGGATCTCCTCCCAGTCGATTTCGTCGTTGTTCGCCTTCTCTTCCGGCTCGGTCTGGGCTTCGGTCTCGGTCGCCTCGTCCTCGGACTCTTCCTCGTCTTCCTCAGGCTCCACCATGTCGAGGAAGGGATTGTTCAGCAGTTCTTGCTTCAGATGCTGCTGGAGATCCAGAAGCGGCATGTAGAGCAGGTCCATCGCCTGATACAGGCGTGGATTGATCTTGAGTTCCTGCTTTAGCTGCGTGCTCTGGGAAAGACCAGCTTTCATGAGGCGTTCGATTCTCCTTCATCGGCTTCCGCGAATCGGCCGCGCAAGCGCGCCGTCAACGTGGGGCCGAGATAAATGTCCGCCACCGTATCGTCGAATACCAATTCACGAACGGTGCCTGAGACCTTCACTTGTCCATCGAACATGATGTAGGCGCGGTCCACGATATCCAAGGTCTGCTCGACGTTGTGATCACTGATGAGGACTCCAATGCCGCGGTGGCGCAAATTGGCGACGATCTGCTGGATGTCATGAACAGCAATCGGATCGACCCCGGCGAAGGGCTCGTCCAGCATCATGAATTTCGGTTCGGTGACGAGCGCCCGTGTGATCTCCAGACGGCGGCGTTCGCCGCCGGAGAGCGAGAAGGCCTTATTGTGCCGCAGGTGCTTGATGCTCAGTTCGTCCAGCAATGTTTCGAGGCGCTTTCGACGCTCGCTCGCCGATAGATCCAAGGTCTCCAGGATCGCCAGGATGTTGTCTTCGACCGATAGCTTTCGGAAGATCGACGGCTCCTGGGAAAGGTAGCCGATTCCCTGTCGCGCCCGCTTGTACATCGGCGTCGAGGTGATGTCGACGCCGTCGAGCATGATCGAGCCCGCCTGGGGCGGAATAAGCCCCACGATCATGTAAAACGTGGTCGTCTTCCCCGCGCCATTCGGGCCCAACAGGCCAACGATCTCCCCCTGTTGCAATCGAAGGGCCACATCGTTGACCACTTTACGCCGCCGATAGCTCTTGACGAGACCCTTGGCCTCGAGAACGCTGGCGCCTGGCACTCGGCGAACCGCCTCGGCTGATTCCGGCTTGGCGCCATCTCCGGCAAGTTTTGGATGCTCCCCGGTGTGCCGCAACGCGACGATGAGATCGTCGCGCGCTCCGGCGATGTCGATCCAAATTGGCTCAGCGAAGCGGACGCTTCCGCCAGCCTGTACGCCACCGGCCGGCAGAACGATCACGCCCTCGGCGGCGAGGCGTGGAAGCACCGAATGCCGCAGGTGCTCGCGAACTTCGTCGAGACTCAGGCGGCCGGCTTCGCGTTCGGCGTCGCGACCAGTCGCGCGCAGCGCGGCGAGATAGTCATCGCGATAGATGATGACCGCGCGGTCGAACTGCGCCGTGCCTCGGAGGTCGGCCGCGCTGATGAGTGCGTGCAGTGCGAGGGCGGTCGACCGGTCACCGCGAGCGAGGTGCTCGACGAGCTCCCGAATCCGTGCGGGTTCGGCCGGAATGGTCACGGCTTTTTCGGCGGCACAGGCACGACCGATGGGACGGCCGGCTTGGCCGGCGTCTTCTCGGGGGTCGTCGGCGAGTTGGCGCGCCGCGAGGTGCTGTCCGACCGCGGCTCGATGTAGACGCCGACCACCGAGTCGACGGTGGTGACCGTGGCGACTTTTTGTTGGTCAAAATCGATGGTGATGATGCGCGCGGTGACGTGATTGATCGCTGGACGCCGCTCGGCGGTGTCGCTCGGTGCCATGTGATAGAGCGAGCTCGCGTGGCCCGACGCGAAGAGCTGTTTGACGGGCGGCGTCTTGGATGTGTCCTTGACGGACACGGTGTCGAAATGGGCGACGATGGTGTCGCCCTCGAGCCAGTCGAGCGTGTCGGGTTTCACGGCGCGAAAGCGAATCGTGTCTGGCTTCCCTTCCGCCAGCGCGTGACGAAGCGCGCGCACCAGCTGTACGCGCTGGCTCGGCATCGCGACGTCGAGCGAATCGGCGAGCAGGTTTTGTGACGGCGATATCGCGCGTGCGCGGCTCTTGGCGCCCCACGCGTACGCGTGATCGAGCAAGTCATTCCGAATCCGAAGGTCGATCGTGTCCGACGTGAGCGTCATTGAATCACTGACGGCGATCGCGTTCGCATTTGCCAAGACGCGCTGAAGCTTTCGATTGCGCGAGAACAAGTCGATGACGTCCCCCGTCAGCGTGAAGGGACGATCCTTGGTTCCTTTGAGCTGCGGCTTGCGCATCAGGCGCATCGTCTCGTGGCCTTGGTCGATGAACGCCGAGTCGGCGGTCGCTCCGATTTCCGGACGTGTGATGACGACCTGCCCGCTTGCGTAAATCAAGCTGTCGCCGTCCATGTAGATGAAGTTCGCGACTACGCCGGTCGGCGGCGTGGGGCGGCCGAGCGAATCTTTTTGCACGATGCTGATGGTGGGCCGGGAGTTCGCGATCATTCGTTCGTGCGGTCGCAGCCGAGGAACCGGACGCTGATATTCCGCAACCGGCCCCACGAGGGTCGATCCGCTGGGCAGCGTCGCATGAACATCGCCCGCGGCCACGACCTTTTCATCAGCGGGAAGATACGTCAGGAAATTCGAAGTGACGTGGAATCGCGGCTCATCGTAGACCGCGTTGCCGATCAGCTGATCGTGGTCCGCGTATCGCTCGGCACTGTCGCCGCGCATCGTGATGCTGCGGCTGGGACATCTGAAGAGCACGCCGCCGCCGAGGAACACGACCTGTCCGAATCCCGGAAGCGAGTCGAGGGTGAGGCGGGTGGTCGGTTGGGGAACGAGCGTGCACGGCGTGGGACGTTGTCCCCGGAGCGCGGCGGGCAAGGCCGAGAGAAGACACGTCGCCGTGAGCGCCCGGCGCGAGAGCCACGAGCTTGTCATTTCTCCGGCAGCAAGAGGGCGAAGTCACCGCCACAATTACGGAGGCATTTGAACTTCGTGAACGCCTCGTTCGACGTGAAGCCGATGCCCGTCTGCGAGTCCGTCCCGCGCGTGAGTGTGTACGTCGTGTCGCTCGAGATTTGGTGCGTCACCTGGTTGTACGTCACGTGCGGCGATTTCAGCGTGCGTCCGTCCACGAGCTTGACGAACACGTCACCCCACCCCTCGAGCGTCTGCGTTCGCGTGTTGTACACGCCGCGATTGGCGTCCATCGTCCCCTGCGGAGCCCCGATCTCGCTGGTGAAGTTCACGTGCGCCTTGCGAAGGTCGAATCGCGTCTGATCGTCGAGCACGTACGCCGTGTCCGCCGTCAGGTCGCCGCGCTGAATCCCCCGTGTGGACAGAAAATAGTGGGCGACGAACAACACCTGTTCGGCGCTGTCGGCCACGCTCGGCCCGGCAGTGACGGTGATTTGCTTCGACTCTTTGCACGCGGAGATGCTCGCCGCGACCACGAGGCCGGCGAGCAAGGAAGCGAGCCGCCGCGTCATATGACTCGCGCTCGCATCAGATCGTGAAGGTGCACGACGCCGCTCAAGTGATCGAGCTCGTCAAGGACCGGCATAGCCATGATTCCGTGGTCTTCCATCCGATAGGCAACTGCACTTGCGAGCTCGCCAACTCGCGCAAGCTTGGGCTTCGTTGTCATGACGGTTCGAACGGGTATGGGAAACAGATCACCGCCGCGTTCGACTAGCCGACTCAAATCCCCCGCCGTGAGCACGCCTTCGACGCGCAGCTCGCTGTCGACGACGATGGCAATACCGCGGCGCCCGGCGATCATGACAATCGCTTGGCGCATGGTATCACCGTCTTGTAAGACCGGCAGGTCTTGACGCAGCATAATCTCTTCGACGCGGACGACGAGTTTTCTTCCGAGCGCCCCGCCTGGGTGAAGTCGGGCGAAGTCCTCGCGCTGAAATCCCTTCTCCTGCAGCAACGCCACCGCCAGTGCGTCCCCGAGCACGAGTGCCGCCGTGGTACTCGATGTCGGCGCGAGGTCGTGTGGACACGCCTCTTCCCGTACACCCGCATCGAGCGATACGTCGCAGTTGCGGCCCAGCGCGGACGCCGGGTCTCCCGTGATGGCGATGGTTCGTACACCGAAGCCTTTCAAATGCGCCAATAACGCCAAGAGCTCGTCCGATTCCCCGCTTTTCGAGAGAAGAATCGCCACGTCTTCCTTTCCGACAATTCCCAAGTCGCCGTGCACGCTGTCGACGGGATGGAGGAACGTCGCCGGCGTACCCGTCGAAGTAAGGGTGGCGGCGATCTTTCGCCCGATTAGGCCCGACTTTCCGACGCCGGCGACGATCACGCGGCCCGAGGACTGCATGATCAGCTTGACGGCGCGCGCGAACTCGCCGCCCAATCGATCCTCGAGGGTCGAGAGGGCTTCGCGCTCGAGACGGATGACGTTGCGGCCGTGCTCGACAATCTGCGAATCGGTCATGCGATCGCCTCGTCGCGGAGACGCGAACGCGCGTCGACGTAGCGGTTCCAGGCGACGTCCCACTCACCGCGCGCCTTGAGAAAATCCTCGACGAACTCACGCACGGCTCCGCGGCCGCCAGATCGTGTGAGCTGATGACGACAGATCGCCTGAACCTCGGGCACGGCATTGCCGACAGCAACCGGCAGCCCAACGATGCGCAGCAGGGCCATGTCGGGGAAATCGTCGCCGACGAAGGCAACCTCCGCGGGTCGCACGCCGCGTCGATCGAGAATGCGCATGAAGCCCGAGAGTTTGTGTCCATCCGGATCTTGCGCCACGTCGTCGACACGCAGCTCCTCTGCGCGCAGCTTCACACTTTCAGAAACACGACCCGTGACGATCGCGACGGGGATGTCGACGAGCCGAAGCATATAGATGCCGAGCCCATCCTGAATCTCGTAGCGCTTGAATTCGAGCCGACGGCCGTCGACGTCGCCGAGGTAGATGCCACCGTCGGTCATCACGCCATCGACGTCGAATGCGACGAGCTTGATGGATCGCGCGAGGTCTGAGTCGATCACCGCGACACCTTGTCCCAGATGTCGACGGCGCGCTTGATCAGATCATCGAGTTGGTCGAGCGGAATCATGTTCGGTCCATCGCTCGGCGCGTTGTCCGGATCCGGATGCGTCTCCATGAAGAGTCCGTTCGCGCCCGCGGCGGCCGCGGCCAGCGTGAGGGCCGGTATGAACTCCCGCGCGCCACCGCTCGCGCCGCCGACTCCCTCGCCGGGTCGCTGCACGCTGTGCGTCGCATCAAAGATCACAGGAGCGTCGCAGGCGGCGCCCATGCGCGCGAAGCTGCGCATATCGACAACGAGATCGCCGTAGCCAAAAAAAGTGCCGCGTTCGGTGACGGCGACTTCCGACGGAATGCGCGTCGCGCCGCGTGCGTTGCGAACTTTGGCGACTGCGCCGCGCATCCCTTCCGGGCGCATCCACTGCCCTTTCTTCACATTCACAGCCTTGCCGGTTTCACCAGCAGCGACGAGCAGGTCCGTCTGGCGACAGAGAAACGCCGGAATCTGCAGGACGTCGACGATGGCGGCGGCCGGCGCACACTGATCCGGGAGATGCACGTCGGTCAGAATGGGCAGGTCTGTCGCGGCGCGGACCCGATCCAGCGCGGCGAGGCCGGCATCGAGTCCCGGTCCGCGATGCGCGCCGGCATTGGAGCGGTTCGCCTTGTCAAAGCTCGCCTTGAAGATGATTCCACCCGGCACGGACTCGGCGAGGCGCGCGAGGTGCTCACCGACGCGCAGGTTGAGCGCATCGTCCTCCAAGACGCACGGGCCAGCGATGAGAAAAATCGCATCACGCGGAAAACGAGATACCGCGGTCAATCGGTTGCTTCCACAAGCGATGTCGACCCCTGAGCCGATCTGCGATTGCGTTTCGCCTTGGCGGCCGCCGCGATGAAGCCGGCGAACAGCGGATGCGGTCGCGTCGGGCGCGATTGCAGCTCAGGATGGAACTGGCAGCCGATGAACCACGGGTGGGTCGAGAGCTCGACAATCTCGACGAGCTGTCCGTCGGGAGAGAGGCCGCTGAGCTTCATGCCGTGCTGCACGAAGAGGTCGCGATAGGCATTCGAGACCTCATATCGATGACGATGGCGCTCGCTCACCTCGGGCTGGCCGTAGATCTCGGCCGCGCGCGAGCCGCGCGCGAGCCGGCACGGGTAGGCGCCGAGCCGCATGGTTCCGCCCATGTCGGTGACGTGCTGCTGCGATTCCATGAGTGAAATGACGGGGTTGTCGCACTCCGGCGCGAACTCGGACGAATGACTGTCGTCCAATCCGCACACGTTACGAGCGAACTCGATGATCGCCGTCTGCATGCCGAGACAGATGCCGAAGAACGGCAGCCCGGACTGGCGCGCCTCACGAATGGCTTCGACCATGCCTTCCACACCACGAACGCCGAAGCCGCCCGGGACGAGGAGTCCGTCGACAGAACGCAGGACTTGGGCGGCGCGATCCGGGCCGGAGAAATCCTCGCTCGACATCCACTGAATATCGACGCCGACGTCGTTGGCAATGCCGCCATGAATGAGCGCTTCCTGCACACTCTTGTAGCTGTCCGCGTAATCGGTGTACTTGCCGACGACGGCGATGCGGAGCCGTTCGCGCGGCACGAGGACGCGCTGCACGATTTCGCGCCAGGCCGACAGGGCCGGCGCCGGCCGCTCGAGCCCGAGCTTCTGCATCACCTTCTCGTCGAAGCCTTGTTCGTGAAAGCGGAGCGGGATCTCGTAGATCGTGCGCACGTCGGGGCTCTCGATCACGGCGCCGAATTCCACGTTACAGAAGAGCGCGATCTTTCGCTTGATGTCGTCGGAGATGGGTCGGTCGGTGCGGACGATGAGAATGTCCGGCTGAATTCCGATCTGCATGAGCTCACGCACCGAGTGTTGCGTGGGCTTCGTCTTGAGCTCGCCCGCGGCTGCGATGAATGGCAACAACGTGAGATGGATGAACAGGGCGTTCTCGCGCCCCACGTCGTGACGGAACTGGCGAATCGCCTCGAGGAACGGCAGCGACTCGATGTCGCCGACCGTGCCGCCGACTTCCACGATCACGACGTCGGTTTCAGGCGACAGGCGGCGTATCGCGGATTTGATCTCGTCGGTGATGTGCGGAATCACCTGGACGGTCGCGCCCAAGAATTCGCCGCGGCGTTCCTTGGTGATGACATTCAGATAAATGCGACCCGTCGTGACGTTGTTCGCTTGCGACAGCGCGCGATCGATGAATCGCTCGTAATGTCCAAGATCGAGATCGGTTTCGGCGCCATCGTCGGTCACGAACACTTCGCCGTGCTGGAACGGTGACATCGTCCCGGGGTCGACATTGAGATACGGATCGAACTTCAACATCGAGACGCGTAGCCCGCGCTCGACGAGGAGCCGCCCGAGCGACGCGGCGGCAATGCCCTTCCCGAGCGACGACACCACG
>Ga0070708_100000169_pt1 | contig 46145 bp, 70 predicted proteins | sample KBSK5503metaG_FD_65469 | JGI IMG/M metagenome (GOLD analysis project Ga0070708, IMG submission 65469) | Corn, switchgrass and miscanthus rhizosphere microbial communities from Kellogg Biological Station, Michigan, USA - KBS K5-50-3 metaG | ecosystem: Host-associated > Plants > Roots >... | reverse complement strand
CCATCCGATCAAACGGCCCCGCTGCTCACATCGAGCTTCCCGACGATTGATCTCCCGGCTGGCACCACATCGGTCTCCGTCACGGTCACCAGCGATGAAGTGGCCACCGTCAAATATGGCTTGAGCGATGTGGCCTATGCGTCATTACCCTCGACCGCCACGGCGAATGGGCTCTCCTATACGACGGCCTCGATTAGCGGGCTCACCAACGGCTCCAGTACCCCGGTGTATTTTAGAGCCCAAGACCCAGCGGGCAACACGAACTTGACGAGTCTCGTGGTGACCGTCAACGTGGCCAACAGCACCGCCGATACCACCCCACCGGGGAATGTCACGGGGTTGGCTGGGACTTCGTTGAGTAACGGCACGGGAATCGTCTGGACCTGGAACCAAGCCTCCGGCGGCGATGTCGCGAAGTACCAACTCTATCTCTGTACTCCCACCCTCTGTAGTCCGACCGTCCCAGCCGGAGGGTTACCGACCGGCTTGACCGTGACGATTACTGCGTTGTTACCCAGTACGGTGTATGCCGCGTGCGTCAAGGCGATAGACACCAGTAACAATTTCAGCGCCGCTTGTTCCTCGACCGTCGAAGTCACGACTCTCGCTGCTGTCTTACCAGGCGCGCCGCTGGCACCGACTGGTGTCAAGGTGTTGGCCTCGCATCCCTCCGTCGCCCGTAATGGGACCTTTCTCTGGGCGCACAATATCGAAGCAGACCTCGCTGGCTATCGGATCTATCCCCGACTGGACCCAGGGGTCTACGGGACGATGATTAAGGAACTCACGCCCGCCATTGCGAACGCGGAACAGCATCCACTGGAACAATGGCGGTTTGTCTTCATCCAAGGTGGGGCGCACTGTTTTGCCATCACCGCCTTTAATAACGCGGGGGTCGAAAGTATTAAAAGCATCGAGGTCTGCGTGACCGGCGTCGGGATGAACGCCAGGAGCGCCAGACAATGAGGCGCATGATCATTGCCCTCATCCTCGCCTTCTACCTCCTCACCGGCATCTGCTTTGCCGAGACCGTGAGCTGGAGCGCGAGTCCTTCACCGAACGTCACGGGGTACAAAATCTATCAGCGCCTAGCCAGTGAATCTGAGTATGGCCCCCCAATCATCGTCGGCAACGTGCTGTCTTATACCTTTCCGGTGACCTCGACTGTCCCGGTCCTGGTGGCGATCAGTGCGGTGACTCTCACAGGCATCGAAGGCCCCAAAACGGTGGAAGTCCTGTGGACCCCTCCCACGCCACCGGACCCACGAATAGCTCCGTTGGAATCGGCCACAACGGACTCCACCCAAAAACTCGCGGCGATTAAGCGCGAAGTCTGCACACTCAAGACCCTCTCGACCGTGCGCGATGCCTTAAGACGCGCTTTGGGAGGATGCTGAATGTGGCCTTTGCTGATCATCCTGTTGCTGGCAGGCTGCGAGGGCCGAGCACTTCAGTATGTTCGAGATCATGGTTCGGTGGATCAGTTTGCCAATGATGACATGCACTGCGAACGAGAGCATTACCGTGATCGGACCGAGCCAATCATTTTTACGATTCACCCGGAGAGTTCCATCGGGTTTAGTCGCTCCCGTGACTCGATGTATTTGGACACAGATTGGGACGCGGTAGACAAGTGCTTGCTGGACAAGGGCTGGAAGCATCCGCAATGAAAACGGAGCGCGTTAACAAACTTATGGCAGCTCAGGTCGCGAACCTTTGGCGGCACGTCCAGCAACTGGAGAAACAGATGCGTAAATTGCTTAGGAGCAAACGTACCGCTAAGATCTTGGGTGTACTGGTTTTTAGCCTCCTGGCCTCCCCCGCCTTTGCCACCTTGACGGTCGGCGTCCACGACAGCAAACAGGTCAACAGCAATGTGACCACGACTACGAACGCCAAGACCACGACCACCGGCAGCGCCATTGTCGTCGGTATTCAATATCAGGCTGGCGACACGGTCCAAACCATCACTGACACCTACAACAACACCTGGCTGGAGATTCAAAGCAACTTTGCTCATGCCTTCGGGATTCAATCCCGCGCCTGGTACTGTGCTAGGTGTACTGGGGGAGCCAGTCATACGGTCACGGTCACAGTCGCGGGTGGGATTTCTCAAGCCATCTATCTCCAAGAGATCAAAGCGTCAGCGGGCAACGGGGTATTCCTCGATCAATCTGGCAGACAGGCCGACACCTCTTCGCCCTTTACCTCCCAGCAAGTGACCACGACCACGGCAGATGAATTCCTCTGGTCAATGGGGGTGAGCGGAGCCGCCTCTGCTGGCGATACCTGGACCGCCGGGGCCTCCTTTACGATGCAGGAAAATCAGACGGATGGGGGCGGAGGGGTCGCGGGCGCGATGGGGACGAGGATCGTCACTTCCACCGGGCAATACAACTCCAGCTGGACGGCGGCGGTGGCCACGACGTCAGGTATCTGGATTGCCACGTTCTCTGAAACACCGACGGCAGCCGGAACGCTGCTCACTGATACGAATGTCAGAACCGAACCGGCCCTCCCCACGATGGGCGCACGAGGCTCAAAGGTCACCGATCCGGTCTTTGGCACGACCATCCTCCGAGTGACCGATGCCTCTGATGGAGCCTGGGCGCAAACGCCTTACTCTAGTTACCCTTCCGTCAACGTGAACAGCTCGCGCGTGATGGCCACGGTGGCCCCAATTTCGAATAACAAGTTCTGGACCTTGAACAAAGATACGCTCACGGTGGGGAGCGGGAGCCTCGCCAATAGTAGCGCCAATGTGATCTATCAACATTTCTTTCTCTGGAGCGGGACCAATCCTGATCTGGTCTATGGCGCAGGCAATCCGAGTGCGCTTGGAGTCGATGCCGCGAAACTCTATAGCTACAATGTCGCAACTGGCGTCACGACTTTGGTCAAAGATTTCTCCGGTCTCACTCTGGCCGGGATCGCGCCGCATTCCGGGGCTCGCTTGTATCAATTTCAAAAGGACAAGGCGGACAACGTCTTTTCCTTCAACATCCAGGATTCCTCCGGCGTCGATAAAGGCTTTCTCTACTGGAAACGCAGTACCGATACCGTCCTCTTGAACGTCACGAACGCGAACACCAACGAAACCTACGTGGATAAATCCGGGGCCTATGGGTATGTGATCATCGATCCCTACCCGCGCGTGGATGTGTACAACCTCGCCACCCAGACCTTGATCGCCACACTGTCGACGAACGGGTTCTCGCACAACGGGGCTGGCACTGGCACCGTCTTCACGATGCGGGATAATGCCAATGCCATGTCGGCCGGCAACTTGGCCACGCCCAACACCTTTACCAATCGCATGGCCGGCTACTTCACGACCGCGACGCAGAATCAACACAGCTCCTTTAACAGTACCGATGAAAGCTATGGGCTCGTCTCGCGGTTCAGCAAAACGGGCGGGCCAGTCCTCGATGCCTTCGATAATGAAATCCTCTTGGTGTCGACCTCCGGCAACGCGGTCAAACGGATCGCGCACCATCGCTCCATTACCAACGCCTACGAAGCGAGCCCCTTTGCGAACATCAGCCCCGACGGCCAGATCATCGCCTTTACCAGCACGTGGGGCACCAACCTCTCCAGTGGCGGGCGCCGGGACCTCTACCTCGTCAAGATCCCCGCGCCGGATTCGACCCCACCGATCTTGACCGCCGCCTTCCCGTTGATTGATTTGCCGGCGGGTAGTACTGAAGCGTTCCCTTCCGTGATTGCCGACGAACCAGCCACAGTCAAGTATGGGACGTCGGATGTGGCTTACGCCTCGCTCCCCAATACCGCCACCGCCGCCTCCCTGACCCATACGGGCCATATCACCGGGTTGACCAATGGGAGTACCACGGTGGTCTATTTCCGGGGCCAGGATACGGCGCTCAATCCCGACCTGTCGAGTACGACCGTAACTGTGCATGTCGCGTCGTCTACCGCCGATACCACTCCACCTGGGAATGTCACGCTGTCGGGGGCCGTGGTGGATGCCACGCACCTCTCTTATAGCTGGCCTGCGGCGACGGGCGGCGATGTGGCGGGGTATCAGCTCTATCTCTGTCTCAACCCCTGTACGCCGGATGAATCATCCTCTGGGATCACGACTACCGACCTCTCCGCGATCATTCCCTCTCTCCTTGCCGGTACCAGTTATGATGTCCGGGCCAGGGCGTTCGACACAAGCGCGAACTTCTCCTCCTCCTATTCCAACAAAGTCACCTTGACGACCAGTGCGGCGGCAGATCTGACCCCGCCAACCCCTCCGACGAACATTCGAGTAGCACAGCTCGTGAATAAAACCGCGAAACTCGCCTTTACATCAGGCACGGATGCGGGCAGCGGCGTCGGGGTCCATACGATTGAACAATGTAGCGGGTCGCTCACCTGTAGCGACTTCCTCTTTAGGACGGCCAGTTCCAACGCCTTGATTGAAGTTCGAGGGCTTTCCGCCTCCACCATCTATTGCTGGCGCTGCTATGACACGGACCTCTTAGGGAATGTCGGCGTGGCTGGTGACGTGGTCTGTGGGACCACGACCGCCTTAGGGGTGGATGAATTGCGTCCCCTGATTACCCAGCCCCGCGCCCCGAGGGTGCCATGACAGTCGCAGAGGTGATCGAGGCTCTCGCAGCATTCGATCAAGGGGCAAACGTCTATGTACCGGATATCCGCGACGGCACGGCGCAAATTGCGAAGAACGTGAGCGGCTTGGTGCATACCGAATGTCCAGAGGGCGTGACGATTCCGAATGATGTGTGCCTCATCCCGTGGACTGATGAGGAGTTTAACGAGTTACAGGAAGAGTTGAGATTGCCATGACGGACCTCCAAGCGATGATTATGGCGCAGGAAGGGACTGGGCCACGTCAGCAGGGGCGTTTTCTGCCCTATGAGGATACGCGCGGCAAGGTGACGATTGGCTACGGGCGCAATCTGACGGACAAGGGACTCTCGCTGGAGGAAGTGCTCATGCTGCTCAATAGTGACCTGGCGGATGCCGTGGACGATGTCCGACATGTCTGTTCCGTCTACGATCAATTGAGCCGCACCCGGCAGCTCGTCATGGTCAGCCTGGCCTTCAATCTGGGGCGGCAGCGGCTCAGCCTGTTCGTGCATTTCTTGGGCGCGTTGCATCGGGGCGACTGGGAGGAAGCGGCGGATGAACTCCTGAACAGTCAGGCGGCGAAAGTGGATGCGCCTGCGCGATACCAGCAATTGGCCGCCATGATGCGTAGCAATGTGTCCCAATGGGTCTAGTGGATTACGACGCCCGGCGTCCAGTGATCCTGACAGTCAGACTGACCGAGTAGGAAGGCCTGTATGACGAAAGGATCAACATGGATGCGTTACTGTCGGAGGTGGTGAAGTTTCTGCCCGCCGGGCAACTGGTGGTGATTGGGCTGTTGGTTTGGATTGTACGGAAGGTCACGCATACGAACGGGACGGTGATTGAATTGAAGGCGTGGCGGCAGTTTCACGAAGAGATGGAAGCGGAGCGGTTCAAACGGGTGTACGATCAGCTCCGGCGGGATGAGCGGCGGCAGGTCGGGGTCGGCGAGGAGTAACGGAGTGACATGAATGGCCGAATCGCCACGACAAGATATTATTTCTCCCAGCGGGTGGACGGTGGATACGCTCAAAGCCTTGATGGACGAGCGAGATCGGCGGTATGGATTGGAAGTGCAGAACATTAAAGAAATGATGACGGCGGCAATGTTGGCCGTGCGGGAGACGACGCAGGAAACGAAGCATCAAACAGACAAGTGGCAGGCCAGTGCCAATGAATGGCGACAAGCGATGACAGATAAGGATCGGAACTTTGTCACGAAGTCCTCCGCCTGGGGCTATCTCGTGGGGACCGTAGGGATCATCCTGGCCTTGATTGAAATTCTCTCACGCTTTGCCCCGATGACGAAATGAATGACCGAGGCGAAATCGTCCTCCTCCTCGTGGTGCTGGCGCTGCTGCTCGGGGCACTGATCTTGACCGTGTCCGTGCCCTGTCCGAAAGGGACGGCGCAGGCCTGTGTGACCAAGGAGAAGTGATGCCAGACCCCCATGTCAAGATTCTGTTTATCGTACTCTGTGTGTTGTTCGTCATCGGCCTGATCGTGGTGGCCCTGCACAGGCCGTTTTAGGAAGGGAGACCTATGGACGAGGCAGGACTCGAAGGCATCTTGCGGCTCATCATTACGGGCGTCCTCACCGTGGCGGGGCCGCTGATTACCGGATTCGTCAAGGATTGGCCGGTCTGGGCCAGGTATCTGATTGCGGCCTTTGGCACGATGTTAGTGGGCGCGATGGCTGGCGCGATTCCTGGGTCCCCGATTACGCCGGTGGCCGGAGCCGAGACCGGGCTCGCGGCGGGACCGTTGGCGCAGGCGATTCTCAGAGGGTTGATGACGGTGAACGGCAGTGTGTCCAAACCATAAAAGGAGAATCCATCATGGCATTTACTTTCCCTACTAATCTCATGCCGATTGCCTTCAAGCTCTTGGCTGATGTCAGCGAGATGATGACGGACGCGGACGCTGCGTTTAGCGGACAACCAGGGAGCGGCCTCAAGAAAAAAGCCTGGGTCATGAAGGCCGCGCAGAAGGCGATTGAGGATCAGGAATTGATCAAGTCAGACCTGATGACGCCAGCCCAAGAAGCGGCCGCCCTCGACACTGTGGATAAGCTGGTGGAGTTCCTGTTCTCAGCGGTCAACCTCGCGAAACTCTTCGAGCCGCCTACGGTCTAAGGATGGAACTGGCACTGGGCCTGCTCGGCATTCTGTCGGTGGTCGTACCCTTCGGCATCTGGTGGTACAAGAAACGGAGAAGCACCCGTGACGCCTTGGCAAGGACTGAAGCGGATGAGCTTATTGACGGCATGGATCGGACTGACAAGCTGCAGCCTCCTATGCCCAAAGGCTGACGAGGAGCCGTTCATCTGTGCCGTGCAACCAGCCTACGATGAGGCGGGGCAAGATGATGTCACGGCGTACCGCGTGAATCGCGCGTGTCTGCGAGGAGTCGCAGCGCGATTGAAGGCAGCGTATAAGGAATAGATGCCAGGCCTCGGTCGCAAACATGCCCCCGATCCACGTGACCATCGGCACTTGCTGGCGAATGTATTACCAGCAGTTGTGCCACCTCGGCCAGTGAGGAAAATCTGGCGCGTATGGTGGAGAGGTAATCAAGGGGACACAGGACAGTGCGTTGGCTATTCACTCTATTGCCTGTTACGGGCTCTCCCGCATTTACAGCGTGAGCCTTCACCGTTGGCGATTTACGACCGGGCACAGGTGCTCGATGAGTTTGATGATACGCCTCCGGAAGAAGGGACGTCGGTACGAGCTGGAGCCAAGGCACTCAAAGAATTCGGAAAGTTCACGACCTATGGATGGGCCTTCACTGTAGAGGATGCGATTAATTGGATGGGCGAGCAAGGTCCGACTGTGTGGGGTATCAATTGGTATGAAGGAATGGACGATCCCGATCCCCTCACTGGTCTTGTGACTGTCAGGGGTGCCATTCGAGGCGGACATGCGGTCTGCTGTCTCGGCTACGATGATCGCAAGGAATGGCTGATTTTTCAGAATAGCTGGTCAACGAAATGGGGACTGCGCGGACGGTTCAAGCTCCGCTATACTGATGCTGCTCGCCTGCTTGAGGAAGATGGCGAAGTATGCAGCCCCACTGAAAGCTAGGGCGGCGTCTCAGGAGGCGGCTTCTGGCCCGCATGATGCTCGAGCCGGCAGGGAAACGTGCCCTTGGTGTAGCCGCCGCTTCCATCCTTATCCGGCTCTCGAATATCGCAGGTCTGCGGATAGTCCGCCTTCGTGAGATGGGCGCAGCCAGCAATGGCTAAGAGGCTCAAGAAGAGGAATGCAAATAATATCCTCATGGTCCAAACTCCCCCTGGCCCCAGGGCCAGACATAGTCTTGACAGAGGAGCTGCATCTGCCAGATCTCACCATTCCCACGTTGGCGGCGATACTCCGCGACGCTCGGCAATGACCGGATATAGTTCATGATCGCCTGACTGCAGACGCCCGGCCGCGGCTCCTCGCCATAGTAGGGCCAGTGGGGTGTGCCGCGCCAGACAGCTTCCGTATAGCGATCATCGACATAATCGATCACATGCTGATCGAATTGCGGGGGCGGATCAGGGAAACAGTTTTTGAGGTCATCGGTAGTGAAGTTCCCACGATAACAGCGAATGCGGAGCGGAGCCTGGTCGTCCGCGGCCCATGCCGAGCCCCCCAGCAGCAGGAGGAGCAGGAGGATCATGATGGCTCCTCAAAATATTTGTTTCCAGGTTCGAGATGGACGCCATACCAGTGATCTCGTGCCTTTGTGGCTTGATTGAAGGCGAACAGGCATGCGATCAGATAGTCAGCCAGAATAAAATCTGGCGTATTGCTTTCGTTCTCCTCGCAGGCGCGATTCAGCAACTCTTCGAGCTCGTTTCCTAATGGTTTCATTTCTCCTCCTTCGGCTCCTCCGGGGGTGCGAGGGGGCTAGAGGACCATTCGCCACCCATCGTTGCCACAGCGTACTTCATCGGAAACGCATGGGGCGCAGCCTGCAATCGATCATCCACGAACATGACCACAGGCTTATCATCGTAGCGCCACCAGTACCAGCCTGGAGTGGTCGGTTTATTGATTGACCATCGTAGCTCGTCGTTTGGCATGACGCTCCTTTGTATGTAACCTTGCATGATCTCCGTGTGTCAGTAGTTCCAAATTTTCCAAACGATTATCTGTATAGCGGCAAAGGCGATCACCGGACCTATCACAAAGACGAGAGATACTAGGGCTATGGTAAGCTTCATCACGTCCTCCCCTGCTGGCGACAGTACTCGATCAACTGCAGGCGGTTCACGCTGATCTCGCCCGCCCGCTGCTCCAATTTGTTTGCTAAGGCCTCCCACGTCCGCTGCTCAGCGGCCTGAATGATGGCTTGTAAGGCTTTCCAATCTAGCAGTTGTTGCACCGTCATCAGCTCTTCGTCATCAGTGCCAAATAACACACGAGCCAGCGCTCGCGCCTCTGCCAGGCGGTCGGCGGCGGTCATGCAATTGTCCTCTCGTCCCATTGGCCCCCGATCCATTTCACTAGGATAAATTTGGCCCACGGCGTCAGCCCTGCCGCCGTCTTGATTTTCACCAGCGAGCGATCATCACTTTTATTGCGGCCCTTGATTTCGTAGAACGTCAGCCCATCGCCGGCCAAGACGAGAAAATCTGGTTTGTAAAAATTCTTCCCGCCAGGGAGCCGCAGATTCAGGGGTTCATACCAAAAGTTCGCGATCTCCCCGCCCGCTCGTTCCAGCACGAGTCGATAGGCAAAGGTTTCCTCCAGTTTGCTTTTATAGCCATTGGTCGTCTGTGAGGTACGGGCGCTGGATTTCACCGCTGTTCCAGATTGTCTATCAGACACGGCTCCCCCTCCTCTCCCACCATTGGGAGTGTGCTCCTTTACACCAACAGACGAGGCCTTGACCCGATCCACCATCTCCTGATGCTCCGCTTCGCTGATCGTGCGGGGTCTCATCGCGTCAACTCGCCTTCTCGCCCCCGAATAATGATAGTAGTTTATCTATTGAATTCATCGACAGCCTACATCGCGTTTTTTGGCGAACCCCTCAGCAATCCTCGCCCCATGCGCCGTGCGGGCAGCGGGGCCGGTGCCAGAGTTCTTGGCGCGATAAGATCTCTGACATGAATTATGTTGGGCATGGCCAGTCATGCCATTGCTGCGATTGATTAGCGTCATGTCGTTAAGTCCGTCAAATCCCCACTGCTTACAAAACACACACTTAATAGCATTGGCTGATCCAGTCGCTTGATATGCCCGCATGCGTCTGTGCAAAAATATATGATAGGCATGATTCTCACAAATCACTAGATTGGTATTTCTATTGTCCCCTCGCTGTCTATTAATATGATGAATACGCGCTCTAAGTGGGAGCGGATGGCCTAGCGCGCGTTCGGCCACGACAATATGCTCGTATACCCGTCCGCGTTTGTCTGCGCGCTGATGAGTAGGTTGGTGCAGCATGATATAGCCAGCATTATGAAGTTGTCTTCCGCCTCGTTTCGCAGTCATGCCTTCGCCCTCTGCTTGCGGTAATTGTGCCAGTTAGAGAGGAAGTCTATTAAATCCTTCACTGAGGTACATCCATGCAAGTGTTGCGTGTAATACTGGACTGGCTCGGTGAGATAAGTAATGCGGTCAAAGATCAGGCCTTCCTTCATTCCCGCCTCCGTTTCTCCTTACAATTCGGGATAGATCGCCTTCTGCACGTCTTGGCGTTCCTCGGGAGTCGCATCCTTCCAACAGCCCTTACAGACCGCCGGATAACTGTGTTCCTGCGTGAAATAAATCCCGCACCAGGAGCAGCAATGCCCCTCAATCGCATCGTTCGCCATATCACCCATGACGCCTCCGTTTCTCCGTCGGCCAGGGCCGCCTGAGGGATTTGAGATCGTGAAACCATAAAATTGCCAAGGGGACGATAATCAGAATCCCTAAAATCAGCGCCAGCAACCAGGCGGGATGGATCATGGCATGCCTCGCAAGATCGCTTGTCCGTGTGAATCCGAAGCAGAATATTCGACTCCAGCCTGAAACCGTGCGGCCCATTCTTGCGCATAGCCCACCTGACAATGCAGGGCCTCCTTCTCAGGCCAGCGTGTCCGCATGTACTGGACATAGCGCATGGCGGTCGGAGCGTCCAGCTTCATTTCCGTGGCTACTCCTTCATAGGTGGTTATCATCCCCGCTCCTCCCGGCGCGCCATAAGGACTTCCATCGCATCATTCATACCCTGGACGTAGGCATTCCCCACCATCGTTTCGAGCGATTGATACGAATTGATGAAGGGGCGAGAGCGGCGATGAATGAAGTCAATCAATGACTGTGAAAATTCGACAGGCTCTAATTTGCTCATGGTCTCCCCTGCCATTATCCGATTTAATCCAGATCTAAGGCTTTTTGTGCCACTAACGCGGCCTCTTGACAGGGGCCGCAACAGGTATTCTTCGCGATGGAGAAGAGGACTTTCCGCAACCGTTTCACTTCATACGAGGGCCAGAAATTAGCACTGCAATCCAGACAGCGCCATTCATCATGAAAGGAGCCATCATCATGGTCGATGCGCTTGCGCTTTATCTGGCTATGTGCACAACAGGCAGCAGTATAGGTCATCACAATTTCCCCCCGAGCCACCATCCCGCCCAAAAGCAGAGGAACCCGAAGACGGCTAGCACCACACTCACCGCCAGCCCCACCGCGATGCCTTTGGCCGGTGCTAGGGGGTCCTCGGGCGGCCCCTCATCTTGCATCGCCGATTCAAAATTATCGAGTGTGATCCGCTTCACCGATCTATTTCCAGAGGCATCCTCAGCACAGACTAGGACCTCTCTCGGGACTTTGACATTCTCGCGGGTTGGTTTGGGGTCGATCAGCGCGCGGGATTTCATCGGGCCTCCTCCGCTTCGGCGATGAGCCGATCCAAACGGGCGATGGCAACGGATTTGTCGGAGCCCAAGTGCCTCGGCTCTGAAGACATACGTGGGCAGAATGCCATGCTAGTCCATGGATTGTTAATTCCCAACCAGGCAGCCAGCGGCTCATCACTATGAATTTTGCGGTGGGCTGCTCTCGCCCAGTCCTGATACTCAGGCATCGTCCACAACCACCCAGCCAAACAAGCGACTGATTCACATTTCAGCGCATCGAGTCCGACCATCTTGCGAAAAAGCTGCTCGTCTTTCCCGTCAGTATAGTTTCCTAAATTCACCCGCTCCTCCGGCACATGCAGGAAATAATCGCGGGCGAGCCGGCGCCGCTTCAAATAGACTTCGGGTGTTTCATCGGACAGCATGGCCCCCTCCTCTCCCACCGGCGCGGCGAGGGCGGGCTCGACTCGCGTCATGCCTTCGAGCATATGGCGATGAAAGATGGTCATCCGTGTTCGTTCAGGGACATTAATAACCCAATGCGGATTTCCAAATAGTCCCACTTCAAACACTTGCCAGATCGTGCCACTCTTGGATTTAAACTGATCGTTGACTCGGATCGGTTGTCGCTTCATCTCCCCCTCCTCGGTTGGAATGCCCCCGGCCCCGGACAGCGCAGGTAGAGGGCTAAAACTGTCATTTGGACTCGAGTCCGCACAAAACGGCGCTCACATTTGGTTTATAGGCTGCGATCTCATTGAGGTGCGAGGCCTAGCCAGGCCATTTTTGGCATGCTCGAGTGCCGCAACAAGTTTGTCATGCAGGACATACCGACGTTCCGCCTCGGTCAGCAACTCGAGTAATTCAGGATGACTCGAGACAACCAGCCCCTTGAGTGTGTAGAAATCCGCATGCAATGTTTTGCTCATGGCCTCTCCCCCCGGGTCATGGCTTCCTCATTTCTTCGGCTTCGTGGGCCTGAGGATCTTCTGCTGACGTTGATAGAGACTGGCGCGCTCGGCGAAACTGAGGCGTTGATCGTTCACCACGTCATTCCAGGCCGCCTGAGCTTTCACGGTCTCCGTCCCCGCCTCATCAATGGCCAGTTCATGATCGGCCAGGGCATTGGAGAGGGTGAAATCGCCACCAGAAGGGGCCTGAGGGTCCTGCTTGGGGTCTGGCTGCAATGTCTCCACCTTGGTCCGCAACTTCTCCTTGAGCGATTTCCCCGCCTCGTCCTTGACCGTCTCTTTCATCCTGGCATACTCAGTCCAAGTCGCCTGTCCTTCTTTAATCGCGGTATGAATGGCCCGTAATTCCACAATCTGGCGGGGAGAGAGCTGTCCCAGTGCGCAGTCGCAATACTCTTCCAGGGCCGAGGGCAGAATGCCCAAATCCGCAAAGCTATCGACCATCGCTTTCTTTTCGCCCTCGGGATCGTCGGCGATCTTCATCCGCACTGTTTCCTTGGCGATCTCCATGGATTCATCGATAATATGCTGCGGAATCAGGCGGAGGCCATTGTTGCGCATGACTTTCGAGACCAGGGCCGCTTCTTTATTTTGCAATTCGTCTTCGGTCGCCCGCACGATGTAGACGCGCTGGCCAGTCGTATTCGGACGTTCACGGAGGACTTCGCGCCCGGTCTTGTCGCGTCGTTCCACATGTTTCTCAATGGTCAATTCCTTGGAATACGAGAGATTGCTTTCGAGATCGCGGACGGTGACTTTGACAATGCGCTTCTCATCATCATCATAGATGGCGGTCTGCTGGACCAGCACATTGCCCCAATGCCGTAGCATTTCCTCGGCGAAGCGAATCGAGGGACCCTCAATTCTGGTATTGCCGACGGGCTTGGCATATCTGGCTTTCGAGGCGAAGAGCGGCGAGGCGCAAATCTTCAGGATTTTGACGCGGGCATCCTCCTCATTGCGCGGCTGCTTCATCGCGACGATATAGGCGGATTCAATCTCTGACTTGGCCGCCGCCGCGACGGCCACCGCGGCCATTTCATTGGATCGCGACGAGACAACGGTGCCGAATCCGTGGGAGACTGTTTGCGCGGTGGCTTCATTCATGATGTCAACTCCTTACTGGCTGTGACCCGGAAGACGCGATGTCCAGGGACGGTTTTTTGATAGCGGGCGAACAGATCGGGCTGCTCGACTTTGAACGTGTCAAGATCAAACTTGACGGAGGCTTTGGTGGACTTCCAGGAAATACTATAGCCCGGTGCGGTCGCGGTCGTGGCCTGCTGCATGCGCTCTTTCAACCAGCCTTCCGCCTCGGCCTTGTGTTCCTCCGCCAGATCGAGATCCTGCTTCGCCTGGCGGAACTGGCCAATATACATGCTGGCTTGCTCCGGCAAGGCAATGGTCTGGCCGGAATCGGTTGGATAGAGTTTCTTGAGCAAACCCACGGTCTCAGGTGTCCAGGTATGGTCCGGTGGTTCGCCCCGCGCGACATGCACGAGGAAGCGGGCTTCGAGCGCAATGAGAAAGTCTTCGAGTTCGCGGTCACGGGCCACCTCATAGGTGCGCAGATGGCCGAAGCCGAAGAGGACGGCCACGATCCCCCAGTCACGATTGGTGACCGCCATTTGTTGGACCACTTGGAGATGGATGTCATCGGGGAGCGTGTCGAAGGGGCGGCTCGCCCCCCGGTTCTTGATTTCCAAGACGCCCGGCCCTTTCGGATTGTTGATAATTTCAAAATCCAGATTCGCCACCATGAAGGCATGCCGGGGATGCCGTCGGGTGGCACTGCGCCGGATCTTGATCCCTAAATCTTCGGCCGCGAGTTCCGCAATCATGGGTTCGAGTTTGCTGCCGATCCGCTGCGCCTGCGTTTCCTCATCGGTATAGCGCGGCAGATCCCCGTGAAGCTGATAATACAGTTCCAGCGGGGATTTATAGGGACTCACGCCGGCCACAATCGGCGCATCGCTGCTCCCGAGGCTGGCCTCCCGCTCTAACTTTTGCTGCGCCGTAAGCATCGCTCTTTCCTTTCCTCATAGCGGCAATCCGCTGCCTCGTCATGGCAATGTGGACACGGTCGCGACCCTTCATGGATTGCGCACCACTCGCCGTCGTCGGGGTCGGTGGTCAAGAAGCGATCCAGGTCTGGCGTGCTCATCGTTTGGCCTTGCGCAGAATCATCTGCTTGATGCGATTGTGAAAGGTCGTGCGGCACTGATCTTGATGGAACCGCTGCCACGGTTTGACCGGCGTAAACGGCTGCTTGCAGGTGCGCAGTGCGCATGTTTTGATCTTCATGGACGCAGCCTAGCATGCGGGTTACATGCGTGTCAAGAGAAATCGGATGGTGCATGAATAATATATTTCTCTGGCACGGCAAGAAGCGGGCCGGGGTCACGGCTCCTCCGGTTCGGGGGGCAAATCCAGGAAGATCCCGGTGCGAGAGTCATGCCGCAGGGTCACGCTGCCGGTATGCCCCACTTCCCGGAATTTAATCTTCTGGACATGGATCGTGGTCAAGTCGGGGTGCAAGACGGTGCGATGGATCGAGAGAATATTATCCGGCTTGCTGAACCAGGCGGCGGAGCCGCTGATGTCATAGGGTTTGACCACGAGATAATTCCCTTCCTCATCTTTCTGAATCTTGGTGGGATGGGCCACGATCCAGATATGCACGGCATGTTTGCGGGCGAAGGCGCGCACGGTGCTCAGGAGGCCGCTGATATATTTCGTTTCGCTCATGCCGTCCGGCAGGCGATGTTCAAATTCGCCGTAGGGATCAATCACGAGGCCTTTCAAGCCACGCTCCAGCAGGGGCAGGCAGCGGTCGAGAATATTCTGGAGCGTGGGATTGTCTTCGCGGGGTTCGAGGAACATGCAGCGATCTTTGAGCGCCATACAGGCGTTGAGAATATCGGCTCGGGTCATTTTGAGCTGGCCGCTGGTGAAGGACAGACATTTGTAATGCTGTTCCAGGAGCCGGGCCGCGAGATCCGCATAGGGCATATGTTCTGGGGAGCACCAGACGACGAGCCAGCCGTAGGTCGCCGCGCAATGGAGCGCCAAGGCGTTCACGAAGGGGGACTTGCCACTATGCGGAATGCCCGTGATGACCGTCACCTGTCCGGGCTTCACGGTGTAGTACGGACAGAGCGACCGCCATTCGGGGCGGACACCTGGCTGGAGGCCCGTTTCGTAGAGATCGAGAATATCCCCGGCCAGATCGTCGATCGAGAGGGCCGCCTCCGGATGCGTATAGGGCAAGGGATCGACCGGCTGCCGGCTAACCAAGTGCAAGTCGTTTAAGTTCATACTCCTGCTCCCGCAGATGATCGGCGTAGGACTCACAGAAGTGCGCCCGTTCGCGATAGGTATAGGCGCGCGCCACGGCTTTCATGGCGAGCTCGCGGTCGTCATCGGTCCAGGTGTCGCAATCCTCGCACCGAGCCGCCACGTCCAGAATGCGCGTCGCCGCGTGGTGGAATGTGAGGGCCGTCAGGTCATAGGCAAAGGCCAGTTTGCGCTTGGGGATCGGTGTGGGAACGACCTGGCGTGGTTCGGCATGGCCCGTCAGAGGCGCATCGCGGAAGAGATCGCTGAGCCGGAGCCCTAAGGCCTGACAGACTGCCTGCGGGGTACAGCCAGCAAAGCAGTTGAGCACAATGCGGCCCTCATCACCCTCCATGATCCCGAGGGAGGGGTGCCGATCGTCATGGGCTGGGCACCGGACATCATAGCCTTTCTTGGTTTCCATGAACTCGGGGAAGAGAGCGAGGAATTGTGCCAGGGTCATCGCTTAGCCCTCCCATTTCGGATGATAGGCGACTTGATGCGTCTTCAGCGCGGCCTGGTCAGGATAGGATTTCTGACAGTGCTGACACGTCAGCGAGAGGGTGCCATTGGACAGGGGAGGATCAATGCGATTAAGCCAATTGATCATGAAGCGGCGGGTGAGCACGCGCTTGGTATTCTCCGGTTTCAATTTCCAGCGCGCAATCTTATCCAATTCGGCCTCGAAATTCACATGCGCATAGAGCGGATTCAGACGCAATTCGTCAAACCAATTGGGGGGCGGCCCCTTGTCCTTCGTTCTGGAATGCTTCCTGCTCTTAAGATCCGGATTCGGAGAATTAAGAGAATTAAGAGAATTAAGAGAATTAAGAGAAGAAAGAGAATTAAGATTCGGAGAAGAAAGAGAAGATGTAGATGTAGGTTGATATCGTTTTGTTATAGCATCTGTTATAGCATCTGTTATTCCTGATTTCTCCTTGCCCCATCTCGCTTTCATGCCTTTCTTCCCCGCCTTCCGCTTCTTATTGATGAACAATTCATACTCATATTTTGATGGATTCCAGTCCAAGTAGTCATGAATCTGATAGCCGCCTGGCACCTGATCCCAGAGTTTCCGTTCGAGCATATGCGCCGGCCAATCAAAGGCGAGATCGAGACCGAGGAGGAAGAGCCCAATGGCCGCATCAGGGAGAAAACCATCGGTCTTGTTTTTGGAGGCATAACAGATCGCCCGGACCTGGATGGCTAAGCCCAGCGGTCCCGCCTGGAGAATCTTCGGATGGGTCGGAAACCCATCATCCAGCTTGATCCACACTCGGCTGCTCTTTCCTTGGGATATCCCAATACGGACTGTTGCAGCCAGGACAGACCACTGGCTTCTCCGGTTTCCGAGGCACCCAGTCATGCTCGCAGCGCAAACAATGCAGTTGCGGAAGAATATAGGCTAGCATGGCGATACTCATAGAACATCACGATAGGTTTGTCAACTGGGCAAATGGCCCTAGGGAGGTCACGAGTATGACTATTTCCTTGACACGCTCCCAGCACTCGTGTAGAGACCTGGAGGCATGAGTGAGCCTGCGGTCCTCCCCCGTCCCGGTACCCGCCTCGGTCGCCCTAATCGGCATAGCAAGATCGATGTGGCCAAAGCGCTCAAGCTGCGATTGCAAGGAGCCACCCTGGAGGATATTGGCGATATGCAAGGCGTGAGTAAGCAAGCCGTTTCTCAAGCCTTGACCAAGTTCGAGCCCTTCGTCAATGGGATGCAGCCAGGACAATTGACCGCCTACAGTGAGAATAGGGCGGACATGTTCAATGCCGTCGAGCAGCACTTGACCGCATCCCTCCTTGACCCGGACGCCTTGGCAAAAGCCAGCCTCAACAATCGCGCCTATGCGTTCAAGCAAATCCATGAGGCGCGCCGCTTGGAGGCTGGGCAGTCCACGAGCAATGTAAGCGTATTGGGCAAGCTCGTGGCAGCGGCAGAGGAGCGATTAGGACAGCCGACACCACAACCTGTAGGGAAGACGACGACGTTATCGGACAAGTCCAAACAGGATATTCCTAAGTGATTGATAGTATGCAGACTGTACGCATTGGAACAGTTGTCATAAGCGATCTTATCAGACGTTCCGTAATGTGCATGCCAGTTGCACATGAATGCACGGGCTGTACTGAAATGAGCGGGTCCCTTTTTCGCGCTGGAATTCATGGCGGTACGGGGGAGATTCCTATGCGAACATGGCCATCAGGTCACACGCGCAGTAATCCCTAGCTAAAATTTTCCCTTGAGTAAAAAGCCCGATGCCGATGATCATGCAACTCACTGCCTCCCGCCCTCTTTCCTTCCATGAACTACTCTTACTGACTCGTGCTCAGTTCGGCCGTCCAATGTTCGAGATCAAGGACGCGAACGACGAAGAAGATTTCCAGCGCGAACTGGCCTATCATAAAAGCCATCTGAGGCTCTTTGATCGATGAGCGTCTACGTGATTGCAGAACTCGGGATTAATCATCAAGGGAATCTTGACACGGCATTCAAACTGATCGAGGCCGCAAAGGAGGCGGGGGCCGATGCCGTCAAATTCCAAAAGCGCACGATCGACGCGGTCTATACGCCAGACGAACTCGCCGCGCCGCGCGACAGTATCTTCGGCTCGACGAATGGCCATCTGAAATACGGACTTGAATTTGATGCGACGGACTATGGTGAGATCGATCGCTATTGCCGAGATCGAGAGATGTCTTGGTCAGCCAGTTGTTGGGATCGACTCTCCGTGGACGTCATCGCTTCCTTCTCTCCCCCCTGGCTCAAGATCCCCAGCGCATTATTGACGAATCACGCACTCGTGCTGGCGTACAAAGCCACCGGAATTCCGCTCATTCTTTCTACGGGCATGAGTACCTGGGAAGAAATCGACGATGCCGTATGGACGCTTGAAGGGATACCGCTCACGCTCCTGCACTGTCATTCGAGCTATCCGTCTCCCCTCGACGAAATCAACCTAGCGTGCATCAAGAGTTTCAAGGAGCGGTATCCCGGCGTGCAGGTCGGCTACTCGTCCCATACCGTCTCCCCCTGGCCCTGCCTGATGGCGGCGGTGTACGGAGCCGAAGTCATTGAATTCCACTTGACCATCGACCGGTCTCTCTGGGGCAGTGATCAGAGCAGTTCATTGGAGCCGCATGCCGCAAAAAAACTCATCCAAGAAATACGCACCTGGGAGATCTGCGAGGGGGACGGGATCAAAAAAGTCCATGCCAGCGAAGAAGCGGTTAAAGCGAAGCTGAGACGATGAAAACGATTTATGCGGTAGAGCGTGGCTGTTACTCCGATTATTCAGTGGATGCACTGTTTTCGACACGCGAAGATGCGAAACTGTACCGGCTGGCGCACGGCGGAGACGTGGTGGAGCGCATATTGGATCCAGACATGACTGAATACCGGGCTGGCCGAAAGCCATATCGCGTGATTATGAATAGAGCGGGGGATTCACGCGATGTCTGCATCGTTGAGGGCATGGCGCGCGACGAGGATAATTTCAACACCGCAGATGAATGGATCTTCTATCTCTGGGCAACAGATAAGAAACATGCGGTGAAAATTTCCAACGAACGCCGGACGCGTCATCTTGCGCAGGGGACCTGGGGAGTTCCAACAGCAAAGCAACGCCAGGAGCATGAACGCATACGGACATTGAGCGAAGACTTTGATCGCAGGCGGCAGCATGTCTAGAACCGTCTACCTGAATGGCCAATTTGTCCCCGAAGCCGAAGCGAAGCTGTCGATCTACGACCTCTCAGTGATGCAAGCGGCGGCGGCCTTTGAGATGACCCGCAGTTTCAATGGCGAGCATTTCAAGTTGACGCAACATCTGAATCGTCTGCGAGACTCCTGTGCCGCACTGAAGATCCCGATGCCGATTGAGTGCGATCCTGATTATCGTCGGCTGGAGGACCTCTGCCGGGACGTCTCCGGTCGCAACGACCACGGCCCCGGCGAAGAACATCGGCTGTTGATCGTCGTCTCCCCCGGCTGTGCGCCGATGTACAAGAATCTCGATGGCGTGATCCCGCATCCCTTCCTCTACCTCGCCGATTTTCCCCTCCGCTATACCGTCCAGGGATTCAGTCGGTACTTCACCGAGGGCGTGCATGCCGTCACCTCGAAGGTCCAACAACTCCCCGATACTTGCGTGCCCTCTGCCGCCAAGCACCGGAGCCGCCTGCATTTTCATCTGGCCCAACAGCAGGCCCCGGCGGGCACCTGGCCGATCCTCTTGGACGCCGGCATGATTCGGGAAGCACCGGGCGCCAATGTGCTCTGGGTGAGCGGCGGACAGGTCTATACGTGCGAGCCGGGCGCGCTCCCAGGGATCTCCCTGCAGACCGTGAAAGCGTTGACCGGCGCGACGGCCTGTCCGATGGCGGCGCGGGATGTGCCATTCATTGACGAACTCTGGCTCACCTGTACTCCGGCGTGCATGCTGCCCGTGGTGTCGCTGGATGGGAAGCTGATCGGCGATGGGACGATTGGGCCCGTGTACAAGGAGACCGTGGCGAAATGGAAGGACCTCGTGCAGTGCGACTTTGAACAGCAAATGCTAGACTGGGATGCGCAAAAGGTCTGGACGCCGGATGCTCAGCGGCTTGTCACAAATTAACATTGAACTCACCTCCCGCTGCGACAAGCAGACGCTCTGCGCGTTTTGCGGTCATCAAGATCCGGCGGTGCATCCGACACTGAAGTTCGGGCAAATGACGGAGGGATTGCGCCGTCAACTGGGCAATGAACTCGCCGAACTCGATCGGAACCTCGTCGTCCAGTTCCATCGTGATGGTGATCCCTTAGCCTATGTCGGCGATCTAGCGGCCGCCCTCCGATCCTTTCGTCGCAATGTGCGGTCGATTGTCACGCATGGGGAGCGATTGGCGGCACGCGCCAGCGAACTCATTGGCTATTGCGAGTCCGTCTGCGTCAGTATTTTTCGCGGCGATCCCGACCACGAGCTGCAACTCACCGCCCTGCGCGACTTTTTAACCATCAAAGGCAAACAATTGCCTAGGGTCTTCTTGAAAGTCGTGGGAGATATGACCGATGCTGAGCTTCAGCCTTACACTGACCTTCAACTGCCAATACTGCGGCGGCTCATTCATCTTCCATCTGGAGGCAGCAAGTACGCTCATCGCGTGCCCACACTGCCCGAACATGGGATTTGTCTTGACCTACTCCACCATCCATCCGTGGCCTGGGATGGCCGAGTCTATCTCTGCAACCGCCTCGATACCAAAGACGCCGGTCTCATCGGCAATCTGAACGAAGAATCCCTCGACAGCATTTGGAACGGCAAGCTGCGCGCGGACTATCTCCAGAAGCATCTTGACGGTCGGCGGGCGGACGTGCCAGCATGCAAAGATTGTTTGTACTATGGAGTTCCCAGCGCATGAGTCTCCGCACCATCGCCATTCTCCAAGCTCGCATCAATTCGACCCGCCTTCATGGCAAAATCATGCTCCCGCTCCTCGGCCGGCCCATGATCGAGCAAATCTATACGCGCGTGTCACGGGCCACGACCCTGAACCGCGTCATCGTGGCGATTCCGAAAGGTACTTGGAACGACATGCGCGAGGCCGTCATTCCCTTCAACGACTTCTTTTTGTTCGACGGCGACGAGAACGATCTCGTGGCCCGCTATCTCGCCTGCGCGACCCTGCATCAGGCCGACGTGATTGTGCGGATTCCCTGTGATAATCCCTGCGTGGACCCCGCCTCTATCGACAAAGCCGTGCAGTGGTATCGGGAGTGGGGCTGCACCTTCTTGTCCAATACGACGGACCGCGTGCATGGCCAATGGCTGGATGGCGTTGGTGCGGAGGTCTTCAGTCGCTCGCGCCTGCAATGGCTGGAAGAGAAAACGCGGGGCCATCCTGAGTGGCGCGAGCATCCGCATCGGTATTTTTACGAGCGGGGCGGTTCCTCGACGATCTTCACACCTGGTCGTGATGAGAAGACTTTTCGCCTCGACGTGAATACGCAGGCCGACTATGACTTCATCAACTCCATCTATGACCATTTCCAGCGCAACGATTTCACGGCCACAGAGATCGTCGCCTCTCTCGAATCCATGAAGGTGTCATCGTGAAGAAGGGCTATCGAAAATTGGCCAGTATCGTGAAAGTCGATGGTGGGACCGCTCCATGGCATGCGAGCGTGACGGTGTCGATTGTGCCGAATATACGACTCGATGGGACTCATGAAGAATTCACCTGCCAGGCGATGGAAGAACTGGCCGGACGAACCGCTGCAGACTTGGCGCGTATTGCTCAACAAGTGATTCAACCCTGATGTCTCTCGCCCAAGATCAACGCACCATCCGCAAGATTCAGGACTGGCAGTTCTCGCCCTTGCAGTGGTGGCGCGAGGTGTTGCAAGAAGAACCGACCTTTCAGCAGGAATCGGCCTTGAAAGAATGGGGCCTCTTGATCCGCGCCAAAGTGAAAAGCGCCAAAGGCTCGCCCTTGACCGATGAGGAAAAACCCTATCAGCACAAATTGGGCATGAGTATTCAGAGCGGACAGGACTCGGGCAAATCGCACCTCGCGGCGGGCCTGGGCCTCCATATGCTCACCTGCTTTCCTCATTCCAAATCCCGCGTGACGGCCCCGGCCGGGCCGCAGATCGAATCGGTCCTCTGGCCGGAATTCCATAAACTCATCCGCACCTGCGAACTCTTGAAAACCCATGTCACCCACCGGGCGCAGAAAATCTATATGACTGAAGAGGGCGGGGCGGAATGGTGGATCGAGCCGCGCACGATTCAAAAGAACAGCAGTCCGGATGAGCAGGCGGAAGTCCTGGGCGGCCTTCATGAACGCTACATGCTCATCATCGGCGATGAGGCCTCGGGCATTCCCGATCCGGTCTTCCGGCCCCTGGAGGGCGGCCTCGGCGGCGTCTGCAATTTGATTCTGCTGATTTTTAATCCGACCCGCAGCCACGGCTATGCGATCGAATCGCAATCGAAGTTCCGCAAACACTGGGTCTGCCAGCATTGGGACTGCGAAGAGCTGGCCCGCACGAATCCGGTCTTCGCCCCGCATATGGCGGCGGACCATGCGCGCATCGCCGAGAAATACGGGCGCGAGTCCAATTATTATCGCATTCGCGTGAAGGGCCTGCCCCCCTTGGCCGCGCCCGATGTGCTCATTCCCTGGGACTGGGTCCTCGATGCGACCCAGCGCGAGGGCGAGCTCGATCCGCTCGAACCGCTCACCATCGGCGTGGATGTGGGCGGACGCGGCGATGATGAAACCGTGATCCTGCCGGGCCGTGGGCATATCATCATTCCCTACAGCCCCGCCATGCCCATCTATACCGTGCAGGGCGTGGACACGACGCAAATCGGCTGGAAGGTGGAGGGCTGCCTGCGCGATCTGCTGCTGGATGAGGAAGGCCAGTATGCGATTGCCATCGATGTAATCGGGATCGGGGCGGGGGTCTACTCGCACCTCTCGCGCATTGCCAAGCTGCGCAACCTCCATGATGTCAACGTCGCCGAAGTGCCGAGCCAGGAAGACCGCTTCCACCGCTTGCGCGATGAAATCTGGTGGAACGTGCGCGAAGCCTTTGAGCAGCGGCTTCCCTCGATCCCGAACGATCCGGATCTCATTGCGCAATTGACGGACATCCACTGGACCGAAGAGGGCGGCAAAATCAAAGTCGAGGGGAAAAAAGAATTGCGCAAGCGCGGCGTGGCCTCGCCGAATAAAGCCGACGCCTTCTGCCTGCGGGAGTTCGCGCGGAAATACTGCATCAGTCGCGTGCCCCATCGGACCCAGCGCCCACGCCAGCAGGCCCGCGCCATCCCGTGGACGGTGGTGTAGCATGCCACTCACGACCCAAGTGGATCTCTCGCATCTCACGCAAGAAGACCTGCTCACCTTGCGCCGGCATCTCCGGGCCATGCTGATCCTGGTGGAGCAGTTGATGCGATTTCCCTTGACAACCGGCAGCGAATCCGGTAAGCGGTAAGGACAGTCTCCAGCTCCCCGGTCCCCTGCGACCGGCTCCCTGGCATCACCCAGGGAGTCCTCGTGGCCTATCCCTCCTCCCTTTCGATTTCTGAATATACGCTCAGCCGGGAAGTCCCGAGCGAGACGGTCTGCCGTCTCGAACGGATGTTTGTCTCCGCGCTCATGTCTCCGGTCTGGAAGGACTGGCGGAAACATGCGGACGAAGACTTTCAGTTCTACGAAGGCGATCAGTGGACGGCCTTAGAGAAAGCCGTCTTGCAGGAACGCGGCCAGCCGGATACGGTCGAAAACCTCATCAAGCCGAAAGTCGAACGGCTGCTCGGGCAGCACCTCCGCCAGCATAGTACGGTCTCGGTCCTCGGGCGCAATGCCTCGCTGGATGAACAATCCGCCGCGACGACCGCCGATCTCTTCCGCTATCTCGATCAACTGAACGGGGCCGAATTTGAAGAAGCCGATCAGGTCAAGGACGGCTTCATCGGGGGCTTCGGCGTGACGGAAGCCTGCTCCTACAAGGAATCGGACGGCACGACCACGATTCGCTACCGCGATGAAAACCCGTTTTATCTGTTCCCCGATCCCCATTCCCGGCGCTATGACTGGAACGAGGATGCGAAGTTCCTCTGCCGCTCGAAATGGCTGGATGTGGAGGATGCGGTCACCCTCTGGCCCACGAAGGCGAAGGCCATCCGCCAGGCCGCGGCCATTTTGCCGGGCACGAGTTACGGCGGCATCCTGGACCCGATGGTGCTGCGGCAAGCCAATTGGAACTATTTCGATCCCGCCCGCCAGCGCCTCCGCCCCGTCGAAGTCTATTACAAACGAAAAGTGTTGAAGCGGGTCCTCATCGCCCCGACCGGCGTGACGGTCGAACTCGATTATCTCGGGCCGCGCCAGGCGCAATCCTTGGTCCAGGACGGCAGCACGGTGGAGTCCGTCGAATATGAAGAGATGTGGCTCGGGATCTATTGCGGGGGCCTGCTCATTCATCATGACCGGTTCCAGGATCAGGACGGCATGTTCCCCTTCATCCCCTACTTCGCGGACCGGAAGAAGTCCGGCGAACCCTTCGGCCCGGTGCGGAACCTTGTGAGCCTCTGTAAGGAAATCAACAAGCGCCGCTCCAAGGCCCTGCACCTCCTCTCAAACAACCAAGCAATCGTGGAGCAGAACGCCGTGGAGGACTGGGCGGAGTTTGCGCTGGAGAAGGCGAAGTCGGATGGCGTGATGAAGGTCCGCAAACTGGACGGGATCGAACTGATCAAGAACCAGGACATGGGTCAATCCCAGATGGCGATGCACGCCGAAAGCAAACAGGCCTTCAACATGGTCTCAGGCGATGATCCCACGAACCAGGGTCAGGCCTCGCAAATGCGGAGCGGAGTCGGGAAGGCCCGGGAGCAGATGGCGACGGATCTGGTGAACATGCCGCTTTTCTCCAACATCCGCCGGACCAGGCGGATCAAACTCAAAAAGCTCTGGGGGCTCGTCTGCCAGCATTTTACCAGCGATCTCATCTTTCAAATCACCGACGATCCGAACGCGGCCCGCACCGTGTCGCTGCCGAAAGAGCATCTTAAGGCCCTGCGCGAGCTCTCGCTGAACTTCGTGATCTCCGACGTGGAGGATTCGCTCACGCTCCAGACGGAACAATTTGAAATCGTGGCGACCCTCCTGCCGCAGATCCTCCCCTTGGGGCCGGGCCCGGCGAAGTTCCTCCTGGAACTCTCGAACATTAAGCCCAAGCAAAAGGCCGGGCTCATGAAGATGCTGGATGACATGGCGCAGCAACCGCCGCCGGAACCGAAGATCAGCCTGACCTTGAACTGGTCCGACATGCAGCCAGAGGAACGCGCGATCTTTGCCGCGAAGAAATTGAACATGCCGGAACTCGCCGCCTTCCTCTTGGAGCAGGGCGAACCTTCCGGCAAACGGGCTCAGATGGCGCAGGCCATGGAGAAGCAGGCGAGCGTCGAGCGGATGAACGACAAGCGGCAGGAAGTGGAATTGATCACGCACGGCTCGCAATTGAAGGCCGACCTGATCAGCAAGGTCCTGGACCATAAGGCCGACATGGAGAAGGTGGCGGCAGACAAGCAGAAGGCCCGTGAAAGAACTACGACAAAAGCATAGCGATCTCCAGAATCCGCAGACCATCACGCGGATCAACCAGGAGGCCCTGGCGGCGGAGTTTGGCGAGGATTTGGATGCGATCCACCGGCATGAAGTGGATGAGGTCATTGACGATTTTGACAAGGGATTGCGCATCCTGCGGGTGCGCAAACGGAAATATTTTTTCCTGTAACCAGCGAGGACAGCATGCCAATCGACAAAGACAGCAAGGTGCCAGCCACCACCGTGCGGATGAAATATACCGGCCTCTTCCGGGGCCTGGAGAAACTGGTGCAGCTGCCGATTCCGCTCATTTCCAATAGCCAAAAGCTGGAGGAAGTCTTGACGTTCACGCGCGCGCTCCCCAAGGGCCCGGCCTTCTGTGACGTGCCGATGAAATGGGCGGGGGCCTTGATCGCCGTGGGCGGGCGCTGGCAGGTGGTGGACGCGATGACCCCGGAATTGCTGGCCCGGATCGCCGCCGCGAAAGAGAGCTGCGATGCCGAGATGCGGAAGTTTGCTGAAGACAATGAATTGGTGGAGGCGTGATGCAGACCGAGAAAGCCACCATCAAGCCCCATGCCCCACTCGGGAGTTTTCTGGGCAAGCTCACGCCGAAGACGATTGAAAAGCCAGCGGAGAACAGCGTCGAAGTGACACCACTCGTTCAAGAGGTGAAGTCGGAACCTCGCTCCGAGGATAAGCCGGGCACGAAGGTTGACGCTCCCGTGAAAACGGATAAGCAGACCGTCGTGACTGAGGCCCCCAAGGAGACAACCCCCGACCCCGATGCCCTGAAAAAGCAACTGTCGGACCAGGCGAAGGCGAACCTGCGACTCGGCCAGGAAAACGCCGACCTCAGACGCACGCTGGAGTCTCTGCAGAAGCAACAGGAACGCATCGAGAAGAAGTTGGATGGGACCTATGAGGAAGAGGCGGCCCCGTCCGTGGAGCAGATCAAAGCCGACGCGGAGTTGACGGGACGGATCAAGGCCTCGCACAAAGCCGCTATTGATAAGTACGGCGAGAAGTTCGTCATGGAGACGGTCTGGAATCCCGATGCGCCTTATCAACTGCTCCAGGCGAAGGACAATAAGATCCGGGCGCGGGTGATGGAGGCGGACGATCCGGTCCTGGAGGCGATTGCCGTCATGAAGGAACAGGCGGACGGCGAGAAGTATGGCCGGACGCCGGAGGAAATCAAGAAGAAGATCGAAGCGGAAATGATCCCACAACTCGAACAGCAAATCCGCGAGGGGTTAAAAACGAAGCCGGGACCGGCGACCAATACCCTCGGGCAGGTGCGAGGCGGCAGCGCGCGCACGGAGCAGCCAGCCGGCACGCCCAACGTGCTGAACCTCGCCCAGGTGTTTCCCTGGGGAGCCTCGCGGCGATAAGGAGAGCGATCCATGTCCTATACCGAAGTCCTTGAAGCGCATGATGTGACCGCAGAACAGTGGGAGACGGGGATTCAATCGGAATATCTCCAGCAGCTCCAATGGGCCCATGTCATGGGGGAAAGCACCGACATGCCCATTCAGGTGAAGAGTGAATTGCAGACGAAAGCCGGGTCCGCCATCAATTTGCAGATCCGCTCGCAGATGAAGGGCGGGCATGTGACGGGCCGCAATAAGGGCGTAGGGAACGAAGGCCGCGTGGATTTCTACGGCTTTCGGATCGTCGTCGATAATGACCGCCAGGTGGTCAAGGTCGAGGACGTGCCCATGTCGCAGAAGCGCGTCACGTTCGACGTGCTCACGCAAGTCCGGGAAGCCTTGGTGGATAAGGCGAAGCAGGAATTGGAAGATGCCATCATGACGGCCATGTGCGACACCGCCACGGGGCGGGTCCGAGGCCGCTATCTCTATGGCGCGCTCGATAGCAATTGGGACGCCAGCCATACCACGGCCTTGACGAACGTCGATAACACGGCGGATCAACTGACCACTGCCATGATCGATATCGCCAAGCGTAAAGCCGGGATCATCCTGAATGCCACGGCGAAGATCCGGCCCATGAAGGTGCAGGTGGGGCAATCGTTCCAGGAATGGTTCGTGAGTTTCCACCATCCCTATGCGCTGCGCGATTTAATCCAGAACGATGCGGCCTGGAAGAACGCGCAACTCAATGTCTCGCCCGTGACCTCGAACAAGGACCATGTGCTCTATACCGGCTCCAGTTTCAAGGGGAGCTGGAACGGGGTCCTGATGTATGAGTGGGACCGCATTCCCCTCATCGCCTCGACGATCCAGGTATCACACAGCCTCCTGCTCGGAGCCCAGGCGGGCGCCGTGGTCTGGGGGCAGAACAGCAAGTTTTCTGAAGATACGAACCAGGATCTCGGCCACGACTATGTGGCGGAGTTGCATGAGATCCGAGGGGTCAAGAAGATCGTCTATAACCGGAGTTCCGTCTCCGGCGAGACGAACGAAGATAACGGCGTGGTCCACTTATTCCCGGCTTCCGTGGCCGACTAAAGGAGGGGGACCATGGCACAAACCGCATTGAGTCCCACACGCATTGAAGCCATCGGCAGCATGACGCGGCTGATGATGGGGGTGGCCGGCGGGTCCGGCACCTCGACGGTGGTGACCCTCCCGGGCAAGCTCACCGTCGTGGCGGTCTTGGTGGGCGGCGCGACGAGCGCCACAGCTCCCTTTTGCGCCACGGTGTCAGCGAACACGTTTACGGTCACGACGGCGAACAACGATCTGTTTTCTTGGATCGCCTATGTCAAGGGCGGTCTCTAATTTCCGGGCCTCACCAGGGGGTCCGTAAGGACCGGGGCGTGAGGCCCGTACAACGAAAGAGGGCATGACATGTCGTCAGGATTTACGGAGTGGTACCTGCAATTATTCAATACCCGCACCCGCACCAGAATCGATGACGATTCAGGCATTTGCAATGTGCTGACGGACGGCTCGCCCGTCGAAATCTCGCTCTATACGACCGCGAGCGGCCAAACGGCGGCGGCGAACCCGCTGACCTTTACGGATGGGGCGATCCGGTTCTGGACCGTTGATACGGTCACTTCGGTGGATCTCTCGATCCTCACGGCTAGTTCCCATGCGATCTTTGCCGAATCCGTGACGCCCTCGCAGCAACGGATTGACATTGATCCAGACCGGATGGTGCAAAAGGTCGTGATTCCCTACGTCATCGTCGGGGCCTCTGAAGCCATCGTCAATACCGGCTTTACGATCGCCGCCAATATGTTGATCAAGGACATCGAAATCGATGTGCAAACTGTCGGGACAGGCGCAATTTTGGATGTCGGCACCTCGACTGATACGGATGGGTTTGCCGATACCATCGTGGTCTCCACGACTGGCTTCCCGATCACGGTCCTGGAGGAAGCGATCGTCTCCGGCAGCGGGCTCTTTGGCGCCTTGCTGGCCAATGTGACCGGGACCTATGTCAGAAAGAAATATGTACGGGCCAACACCACGTCGGGCGCGAGCATCGTCTATACCAACGGGACGAGTTCGAGTACGGCAGGGAATGGCTACATCTATCTGACCTTCGATCGGTTACCCACGCGCACCGCATGAGCCAGGATGTCATGACAGTGCCGCGCGGGCGGTTGCGGGTGCGGATGGTGAACAAGTTTCCCCTAGCCGCACGGCGGGAAGCCATCCGGCATGTCTCCTACGACTTGCATGGACTCCCGGAAATCACAGGCCTCTGTCAGCGGTATCAGGAGGGGACTGCCGTCATTCTCGGCGGCGGTCCCTCCGTGGATCAGTACGCGAAGACGATTCGCACGTTGCAGGCGCAAGGGGCCCTCGTGCTCACGATCGAGCGGATGTATCCCTGGTGCCATCGGCACGGGATCACGCCAGAGTATGTCGTGGCCCAGGACGCGAGCGAGGATGTGATTGAGGCCTTTGCGACGATCTGGCCTGGGTCCATCTTTTTGCTGGCGGCGCAATGTCCAGCCACTGTCTTTGCGCGGCTCAAGGATGAACAGACCTATTTCTACCATACCTCCGGGGATATTCCACTCGACGAGTTAGGCGGCCCGACGGCCACCGGCGTCCATCTCAATGCGGGCGGGAGTGTCGTGCTCGGCAGTCTCTCCCTTGCGATGTTTCTGGGACTCTCGACCCTGCATCTCTTCGGGTTCGATTGCCATGTGACGGCGGGCCATTATGCCCAGGGTATTGCCGGCGTCGGCGTGCCCCCTGAACGAATCCAGGTCTATGTCGGGGACCGTCCCTTCACGACCACACTCCCTTATGCGAGCATGGCGCAGCAATTTTTTGAATTGAAAACGATCGGCGAGCAGGAAGGGCTCCTCAAGCAAATCACCGTCTATGGGGATTCTCTGGTCACGGCGATGAGTCCTGCACTCCAGGGGGCCTAATGCAAAAGTATCTGGACTATGTCACCGACATCGAAGGGAACGTGATTCCCGGCGCTACGGTGCGGGTGAAACTTGCGGGCACGGCCACGGATGCCACGATCTATAGCGACAATGGCACGACGCCCAAAGCCAATCCCTTCGCCGTCGAAACGACCGACGGCTCCTATTATTTCTACGCCGCGAACGGGCGCTACGATCTGATTACCGCGGCCACGGGGTTTGTATTTGACGCGGACGATACGGCAGACCTGACGCTGTTCGATCTCACCGGGGTCGGCCCGTTGGCCATCGGCGGGGCGATCGATCCCGACGTGGCGCTCTTTGTCAAAGGGGCGTTTCAGGGGAGCGGCCCCACCTATGGGCTGATCGTCCGGCACACGCTCCAAGGCAATCCGAACCACGATATCGCCGGGATGATTATTGATCCGATCATCACCGAGGCCGCGAGCGGGGTGCATAACGAGATCATCGGCTGTGTCGATGAACCGACGATTATCAATGGGGGCGCCACCGCCAACGAAGTGGGCGCACGCATGATTGCGCCCCTGGTCTGTCCCGCCGGAACGGGCATTGGCTACGGCCTGAAACTCTGGGCGTCCACCGGGGCCGGGAGTAATTATCCCCTCTGGATCGCCTCGGGCACGTCGCGCTTCGATACCCCGATTCGGTTCCCGTTAGATGTCGGCGTGCTCTCAAAGGATGTGGCCGGGACCGGGGATGTGCCCTTGATCGACGGGGTGAATATCGGGGGGGTCACGGCCGTGCGCATCGGACGCTTGGGGCATGAGATTGTCTGGGGGCGTGCGCTCGTGGCTCTGGGGGGCGGCGCGGCCCCGACGCTCGGGACCATCGGGGGGAGCGGACCCGCGTCAGCCGCGCAAAACACCTGGCTCCAGGTGCGTGATAGCGCCGGGAATCCGGCCTGGCTCCCGGTGTGGAAATGAGCACGCTAATTGATCTGATTAACCTCGTGAACGCCCAGCAGGCGCAGATCGCGGCGCTCCAACACGAAAACGCGCAGTTGAAGGCGGTCGTCGAGCAGAGGCGGGCGGAGCCCACGACGCCGAGTCATGCGGTGCAGGCGCATACAGGCAACGGGCAGGCGGTCACCGTCTCCCTGAGGGAAGGGAAGTAGGATGCCTATCGGGTACGGCATCACCAGCGATTTTCACATCACGCGCGACGAGTTGATTGAACTCGCCTATCACGACTTGAAGGTCCTGGCCGAGGGCGAAGTCCTCTCCACCCCGCTGCTCGTGACGGGCATTAAGAAATTGAACCTGATCATTCGGGAAGTGGATCTGGCGGGGAAGCACCTCTGGGCGATTGCGGCGACCCCCAGCACGGTCACCCTTGTGTCCAACACCTTCGTCTATACCAGCGCGAATGGGCTCCCCTCGACCATCCTCTCTCTCGTCGAAGCGAGTTACCGCGATGCGGCCAGTCTGGATCGGCCCTTGAAGATCCTCACGACGGAACAGTACGAAGGGCTCGAGAACAAGACGGAGACGGGCGAACCGGACTGGGTCTATCTGACGGAGAACAAGACCGTCGCGAGTAAGACCCTCTATGTCGGGCCGACGCTCTCCAGCGTGAACACGCAATCGGTCGTGACGGGGACGGACGCCATTGTCTATCGCTGCATCCGTACACATACGGCCGACAGCACGACTCGGCCCGTGACGGGGGCGAACTACCTCCTGTACTGGGAGGTGGGCGGCAGCGGCCCGAGCGTCTGGACCACCGGGACTAGCTATACGGCACCGCAACTGCTGCGGCTCTGGTTCAAGCGGCCCTTGTTCGATTTCGATAGCGCCTCCGACAATCCTGACATGCCGCAGGGCTGGGCGAGCTGGCTGCAGCAGGAACTCGCCATCCGGTTGAGTGCCGGCCATAACGTCCCGCTGGAGAAGGTGAACCAGCTCCGCAGCTTGCGGAATGAGAGTTACGAACGGATCTTTCGGAGCGTGCAGCCGGAAACGACAGAGCTGCATCACAAGACTCTATATTTCTAAAAATGCAAACGGAAACCTACATAGGGAAACCTTCATGACCTATCGCCCCCTCCCAGTCACGGGAGATCCATACAATTCGGTCGATGAGGTCGAGCTTGACGGCGTGTCAGTCGAATTAAAAGATGCCTACGTGAATGAATTGGGCCATACCGTGAAACGCCCAGGCTTGACCCTCTGGGCCGATCTCGGGACCAACGCGAAGGTCGATGGGCTCTATTGGTGGGATAAACAAAACGTGGTCCTCTCAGTCTCCAATGGGCGTGTCTTCAAACATACAGACTTTACAGGCACCGCCACTGAACTGTTGGGGGCCACCTTATCGAGCGGGACGCGCGTGACCTTCGCCTCAGGCATTACCAGCGCCGTCATGGCGAACGGGGGCCATATGGTTCATACGGATCTTGCGACCCTCACCCAGATGGCGGATGGGGATGCGCCGACAGCGGTCAGTCATGTCGTCGCGATGGATAACTATATCCTGGCGAATACCACTGGGGGCCGGGCGGTGAACTTCTCCGACCATCTCTCGCTCACGAGCTGGAATGCGTCGAACACCTTTCAGAAGGCAGGAAAGCCGGATGATCTGATCGCCCTCCATGAAGGCTGGAATGAATTGTTCTTAGCGGGCAAGGAATCGATGGAGGTCTGGTACGATGATGGAGTCACCCCCTTCATCCGGCGCAGTAACGGCTTGATCGATCGAGGCTGCGGCGCGGCCTATACGGTCACGCGGGTGGGGAACGATTGGATGTGGCTCGATGAGAAACGCCGCTTCGTGAAGCTCGATCAGCGGGCCCCGACCCATATCAGCTTTCCCTACCATAAGCTCATTCAATCCTTTGCGGCCGTCGATGATGCGGTGAGCGATAATATCGAAGTGGCGGGGTTCCCGCTCTATGTGACGAGTTTTCCCTCCACCCGCCGCACCCTGGCCTATAACTACCAAAAAGACGGCTGGGCGGAATGGGGCTACTGGAATGCCGCCACGGCCTCCTATGACGGCTTTCGCGGGAATTGTTACTGCTATGCCAAGACCTGGAACAAGCATCTGATCGGGGACCGGGCGAACGGGAAAATCTATACGATGTCCCGCGAGGTCCATACGGACAATGGCGATCCGATCCGCACACTCCGCCGCACTGGCTTCATCAGCCATGGGACAAGCGGATTGAAAACCTCGAACGAGATTGTCTTCCGGTTGAAGCGCGGGCAGGGCAATACCACAGTGAGTGATCCCGTCATGACGCTCCGCTGGCGGAACCATAATGGGGCTTGGAGCCATGAACGGCAATTGTCCTTGGGGGCGGTGGGGGATCACTATCTGGAGGCGCGCACCCATCGGCTGGGGGAATACCGCTATCGGCAATATGAAATCGTGCACTCAGACCCAAGCGATTTTGTTCTGGTGGATGCGCAAGAGGATGTCGAGGGGGTCTAAATGGCCCTGCCAGCGAAGATTGCGCGGCCGCCCCGCACGGACGATCCCGAGGACCTGCGGCAATGGCTCGAAGAGGTGGAGCGGATTCTCAATCTCTTGCTGGCCGGCAGCGGGCAGACCTATACCATGACGAATGTGACGCCGGACCGGGCCCTTGATGCCAATGCGACGAGCCTGGATGAGGTCAGTGACGTGCTGGGTACCTTAATCGCGGATCTCAAAATAGCAGGAGTAATCGACTAATGGGACGCTATGGGGCCAAGATGTCGAACGTGATGGTGGAGGACTGGTCTGAGGTGACGGAGGCAGGTGCCGAGGGCCTGGCCGTCCATGTGGCGGCGAGTGACCCTCATACCGGCTATCAAAAGGAAAGCGAAAAAGGGAGCGCGAGCGGGTATGCGTCCCTAGACGGCACTGTCAAGGTGCCGATTGCGCAAGTGCCAACGGGCTCGACCTCCTCGACGGTCTGTCTCGGCAATGATGGCCGGTTGAGCGATGCACGGACCCCATTGAGCCATACCCACGCTGAATCTGAGATTACGAATCTGACAAGTGATCTCTCTGGCAAACAAGCGAGCGATGCAACCCTGACCGCCCTCGCAGGCTTGAACAGCACGGCAGGCTTGGTCGAACAAACTGGGGCCGATGTCTTTACGAAACGATTGATTGGGGTCGCCAATAGTACGGACATTCCCTCCAGGGCTGATGGTGATGCGCGCTTTGCAGCGGCGAGTCATAGCCATCCGGAATCCGACGTGACAAGTTTGGTGAGTGATCTCGCAGGGAAAGCTGCGTCGGTCCATACCCATGCAGAAAGTGAAATTACGGGTCTCGAGGCGGATCTGGCTCCGCGCTGGAGCCGGATCTTCGCCTTGATGGGGGCCTAATGGAGACGACGAAAGTCTTGGGGCAGGCGATCCCCGTTGCCGCCACCTTAACGACCCTCTATACAGTCCCGGGAGGGACGAGTACGGTCGTGAGTACCTTGATGGCGTGTAATCAAGCACTAACATCAACCTCAATTCGAGTCGCCGTGGCGGTGGCAGGGGCTGCGGATACAGAGAAACAATATCTCTATCGGGATCTCACCTTGACCGGATTAAATAGCTTGGCCCTCACGGCGGGACTGACCCTCGCCGCCACGGATGTGATCCGGGCCTATTCCTTGAGTGGGTTAGTGTCCTTCAATTTATTCGGAGTGGAAGTCTCATGAGTCAAATTCTGGGGATTCCCATCAGCATGATGCAGGGGATGGTCAGTGATGCCCTCCCAGACAGTCCCATTGACGGCAGTGCCCAAATGATTTCCCTCACGAAACAGGGGCGGATTCGTGCGGCAGTGGTGACGGAAGATCTCGGCGTGTCATTTTTTACGGTCGAACAAGACACCTGTTGGGGCGAAGGTCCCTCATTGATTCCAGGCTCCCCCTGGGACGCCTGGTAAAAGGAGGAGAGTATGTCTGATCTTATGCGTGTGGGTCCGGTCTTTGGTGGCACGGGCACCGCTCCTCCGCTTACGGCGGGGATTACTGGGGCCCAGCGCGTCACCGATGCCCATGGAAAAAACTTTGAAGCGGTGCGCCAGGGGAACGTCTATGTGGCCACGAATGTGGCGGCACAAGCCATATCCGTGGCCCTTGCCACGACCTATACCGGCTTGTGTATCTCGAATCCTCTCGGGAACACCAAGAACCTCTCGATCATCTCAGCCGCCTATGCGCTCACCGTCGCCCCGGCTGCCATCGCCTCGTTGCATTTACTGGCCGGGTTTTCTTCCAGCACGAATGTGACCCACACAACCCCCCTCGCGGCCCCGGGGATTCAATGTGCGTTGATTAATGGGTCCTCCAACGCCGCGAGTGCGAAAGTCGATAGTGCCGCGACGATCGTCAATCCTGGCTACCTCTGGCCCTTGGTCTCAGGGTTTACAGCAGCAGCTCTTCCGTCACATTCCTTGTCCTGGGTGAACATTGACGGGTTATTTGTCATCCAGCCTGGAGGCTGGATTGCCATCGGAGCCTTGACTGCCGTCACTGGATTCGGCGGGCTGGCGTGGGAAGAAGTACCGATTCTACTGTAAGGAGTAGGCGATGAGTGAGGGCGCGATCCTGTCAGAGCGGACCCTGCGCGAGAAGCTGGACGCGCTCGAACTGGAGATGAAGAAATGTCCACAGGTGGAGATCCCGCCCCGGCATTATTTCGCCCAGGGCCTCTATGCGCGGGAAATCACGATTCCAGCCGGGACCTTACTGACCGGAAAAATCCATCGGACGCAGCATCTCAACATCATCTCCCAGGGGGACATTTCCGTGCTGACTGAACAAGGCCCTAAACGGGTGCAGGCCCCTTGTACGTTGGTCTCCCCGCCTGGAACAAAACGGGTGGGCTATGCCCACTCCGACACGGTCTGGACCACGATCCATGCCAACCCGACGGAGGAAACGGATGTGGAGGTCTTGGAATCGCTCTTAATTACCCCGGTCTATTTACTGGAGGAGGCGGGATGTCCTTCGTTGCCGTTGCCATAGGGGGCTCGGCCCTGATTGGGGCGGGGGCCTCCATTTATAGCAGTTCGCAAATGGCGGGCGCCGCCAAGGAAGGATCGGCGGCCCAAGTGGACGCCTTGAATCAGGCGCAGAAAACGACGATTGCGGGCGGCATGGAGGCGCAGGCCTATCTGGACCCCTTCCGCCAAACCGGTTTGAATGCGGGGACGTCGCTCCAGAGTGCCCTCTATTCACCGGAACAGCGGCAGCAGCAGATTGCGGCGCAACGGATTCAACTGCAAGGTGAAGTGGATCGACTCACCGCCCTCAGGCCCAAATGGGAGAGTTATCCGATCCTCACCGGCCCCAAGGCGAGCGAGCGGCGCTTTTCCCAATTCACGCAGGAGAGTCAGATCGCGGTTCAGAAGATTGCCGAAGCGAAGGCGAAGCTCGCGACGTTCGAGAAGCAGGTGGCGGCGCAACCGGCGGCGGGTCAAGGCCCATCGATCCAAGCCTCTCCCTGGTATCAGTTCCAAGCCGACTTGCTGGGCCGGGATCTCGACCGGTTCAATGCGGCGCGGGGTTTGACCGGCTCCGGTTTTGAAGCGGAACAACGGCGGACCGGTCTCCTCCAATTGGGAGCCCAGGAAACGGAGAACCAATTCAATCGGCTGGCCCATCTCTATGATGTCGGCGCCAATGCAGCCAATGCGGGGGCCGGGGCCGTGACGGGGACCTCGCAGTCCCTCGCCAATCTCCAGGTCGGGGCCGGGCAGGCGCAGGCCGCAGGGATTCAAGGGGTTGCTGGGGCCAATGCCAATCTGGTCAGCGGAATCGCCAACAGTGTGACAGGAGCCGTTGGGGCTGGATTGAATTATCTGCAGTTCAAGAATTTGATCGCGGCCAATAAACCGCTCCCCACGGGCACCGTGCGTGATCCGGTGATGGGGACAGGATACGGCTAACATGCCTGATGTGAAATCCTTAACCGACTTCTATGATCCGACCCGAAGCATGATGCTGGGCCTCCAGATGGTCCAGGGGCAGCAGCATCTCGCCTTGCAGCAACAGGGGCTCGACCAGCAAGGCAAAAATCTAGAGATCGATAACTTGCGACAGGCCGCCCTCACGGCGATTCAAGAAAATCCCATGGCGGCACCCGCCCTCTATAACAAATATATGGAACGGGTCGGGGGCGAACCGGTGAAAGATCCCGCCGCCTTCATTGCCAATACGCAGCCCTTCTACGAGCAGTTGCGCTATGCGCCTGGCTCCGCCGAATCGCAAGCGGCGACGGCCACGATTAACCGGATGGGAGCCAGTACGCAAAAACGGTCGCGTGAGGAATTCGAGCGCGAACTGTTGCAGGAAGGCAATACGCAACTAAGCGTGCTGAGCGGCGGCTCCTCAGACCCGGCGGCAGGCTTTGCCCTCTCGAAATCCGGCGAAGGGCAGCGGGTGGCCTATCAACGCGAATTCGATCCGCAGAAGCAGGCGCAACTCGCGGCGAATCAGGATAATCTGGAGCGGCTGGCGGGGATCAAATCGGAACTGCGGCCCTTGATTACCCTTGGCCTCCAGGCCTCGGCGGCCCAGGAGGAACTGACCCCCATTCTCGCGCAGATCACGGAGGAGAAGGGGCAATATGACCGGGATGTGAAGAACTATGGGCTCACCAAGGCACAAGGGCTCCGCACTGATCGGCGACAGAGCCAGCCGGAATTGCAGAACTATCTCGACCGGGCCAAACAGAGCATCCCGCAGATTGAAGCGGAGATCACCCAAGTCAAGCAGCTCCGGCAACAGACTTTGGAGCAGGCGACCCATCTGGCGGCTGGCACCAAACCGCAGACGGAGCAGGATAATCTCCATGTGCTGGTCGGGGAAACGAAGGCCCAGGCGTTGCATCTCCAATACCTCCAAGCGAAACTGGCTCTGGCGAAAGATCCGGCCAATCTGAGCAAGGCAGCGGCAGTGCAGCAAGTCGCGCAGCAGATGGACGCCCGCACGTTGCAATTGCATGAGGCCCAAACCTCACTGAACGTGAGCCGCGATGCCCAGCAGGAGACGGCACGGCAACATGCAGCCGGTGAGAAATTGACGTCGGTGACGAATGAGGCGCAACGGTTGTTCGCCGCGCTGCATGAGTCGGAGCAAACTTCACAGGCGGCCTCGCATATTGCGGAGCAGATGAAAACGCAGCATGGGGTCGATGTCGGCACTGAGGACATTTTGAAAGGCATTAAGAAGCCGAATCAACCGCTCGTCAATGTCAAATTGGAAGATAGTCTTGCGAAAGAAATCGGTCCGATGATGGCAGAATCACGCACGGGTGCTCTCGGAGCCATTGAGACGCTGGATACCGTCGGACGCGCCCGCATGGCGATTGACAAGGGCATGGTCAATGTCGGCCCCACGGCGACCATCCGCCAGAAGGTTGGGCAGGTGGCGCAGATGCTGGGCGTCGGAGGAAAAGATAATGAAGAGCAGATTGTGAATACCCGCAATGTCATTCGCTCACTGGGACAATTCTCCCTAGCTGCACGGAAGCAATTGAAAGGCCAAGGCCAAGTCTCAGACTTTGAGGGCAAGCTCTTGATCAAGGCGGAGTCTGGCGAGATTGAGGATATGACGATTCCTGAGCTCAAGAGTTTCCTGGCCGTGACTGATCGATTGGCCCGACGACAATATGATCTGCACCAGCATAATCTCAAGACGATGAAGGCGAATCCGAAAGTCAGTGAAATTGCCCCCTTCTATGAAGTGCCAGAAGCTCCGACTGCACGGGCACAACCTGCTCCTGCTGGCACATTAAGTATGGATGAGCAAGCAGAGCTAGATCGGTTGAGAAAGAAGTATGGACGCTAGAGAAGAACTCGATGAACTCAGGCGCTTAGATGAACTCGAAGCGAAGGCAACTGGTGCGACCAGTCAAGCGAGTGAACCGCCCTCCTCACTCGCCGTGGCGGGCAATGCGGCCGCCAAAGGGATCGCCGGGTTTGTGGATATGTTTGGCAATGCTCCGGCGAACCTCCTGAACGTCGGGAAATATGCTGCGGGAGAGATCATGGAGCAGGCGGGGCATCCGATCTGGGCAGATATGTCGGTAACGCCGCAACCGAACCTGGCGAAGCGAGGGATGGAAGCGGTGGGCTTGATCAAGCCTGAGAACGAACCGCAAACGGCCATCCAGCGCATTCTCGATATGGCAGTGCAAACCGGCGTCGGGATGGCCGCAAGTCCGGCTGCCAGCGTCTCCAGCGGCCTCAGGAACGTCGGTCTCGGGCTGGCGAGTGGAACCGCCGCAGGGGTGACGAAAGAGGCCACTGGAAGCGATCTAGCGGCTTTGGCGGTAGGGGCGGCGATGCCTCTGGCGACGAATCGGGCGCTGGCCTCCCGCGCCAATGCTGGGACCTTAGCGAATCCTGTCAAGACTGTCACGCTGAAGGATGCGCAGGCGGCTGGCTATCTTGTGCCGCCGTCACAAGTGAAACCCTCTGCGACCACCAATAAACTCGAAGGGATGGCGGGGAAGGCAGCGGTGCGACAGGAGGCGGCGATCAGGAATCAAGAGGTGACGAATAGCCTTGCCGTGAAAGCCTTGGGATTGCCAGAGGGGACGCCGATCACGAAACAAGCGATTCAACAGGTGCGCGATATAGCCGCAAAACCCTATCAGGAAGTCGAAACCCTGCGAGCCAGCATGACGAATCTGCCATGGTTTCCGCGCTACCATTCGGCTAGCTTGCTCGAAGAATTGAAGCAGGCGCGTGCCGATGCGCAACAAACATTCAGCCAATATAACCGCAATGCCGATCCGGCTACGCTTGCCAAGGCTAAGGCCTTTCGCATGGAAGCCGAATCGCTGGAGAAGGATATTCAGATGGTGGCGAAGGCCTCGGGCAAGCCGGAGTTAATGGCGCAACTCAAGGCGGGACGACAGCTCTATGCCCGCACCTATGATGTCGAACGGGCGACGAATTTTGCCGACGGCAATGTCAATGCCCAAGTGCTCGGGGCGATCGCCAAGAAAGGCAAGCCCTTGTCTGGCGAATTGGCGGTGATTGGCAAGTTCGCCCAGGCATTCCCCTCCGTCACGAGACCAGGGGCCTCCGTGCCGGCCTCCGGCGTCAGTGGCACCGACGCCGCTGCATCTGCCCTCTTGGGCACGGTCGGTTATGGGGCGGCAGGGGGACCGGCTGGACTGATTGCGGCAGGTCTTCCTTTACTCAGAAGCCCTGCTCGGGCTGCCTTGCTCTCGAAAGGCTATCAAAGCCGGTTGCTCGCCGAATCGCCAGGGCTGAATCAAGCTTTATTCAAAAGTCTGCTTGGGGGCCGTGCCATTGCGGAGGCTCCGTGATATAAGGGTAGTACGATAGTTCCCGCTCCGGCTCCCCCGCTCATCTGAGTGGACTCCCCGTGAGAAACACGAGGAGTTTACTTGTCCACCTACGGCCAGCTCATCACCTTCGGTCCCTATTTCAATGGCGGGCTGCTCTGCACGCTGCGCTGTTTCCACTATATCGTCGGGACCACGACATTGAAAGATGTCTATCTGGACCGGGAAAAAGCGAGCACGGCGGCACAGCCGGTCGTCTCCGACGCGAACGGAATTGCGGCCTTCTACGCCGACGGCCTCTACAAGTTCCGGATTGACGGGGCGACGGATGGGGTCACCTATACCACGCTCTATACCTTCGATAAATGGGCGGTGAACGATCAAAGCCTCTCGCTCTCCGGCGAAGGGGCCGCCCTTGCCTCGGCCTCCACCATCACGCTCGGCACGGATGGGGATTTCTTCCATATCACGGGCAGTACCGGCCCCATCATTGCCCTCTCCGGCACACAAACCCGTGTGACGCTCGTCTTTGATTCGACGCCGACCCTGACCCATAGCGGCAATCTCCTGCTACAGAACGGTGCCAATTACACGGCTGTGGCGAACGATGTGTGTGTGTTTGTCAATGAGGGGGCGGGTGTCTGGCGTGAAGTGAGCCGCACGTCACTGGCGCCCACGACCATGACCCTCATCAATGCGGCGGGGGATCTCATTGTCGGGACGGCCAATGATACCGCGACCGTCTTAGCCGTGGGCGCTGCCGGCACGATTCCTATGTCACGGACGGCGCCCGCGACGAAGTTGGCTTATGTGGCGCCATTCACCAAGGCGATCTACGGGTTGACCTATGCCAATAATGGAGCCGATGCGACGAACGATATTGACCTCGCGGCGGGCGGCTGCATGGATGCGACCGGGGCATACTGGCTCACGCTGTCCGCCTTGACCAAGCAGTTGGATGCCCCCTGGGCGGTCGGGACGGCGGCGGGCGGGCTGGATACTGGCGCCATCGGCAACAGCGACTATTATCTGTGGGCTATCGGGCGCTCCGATACCGGCGTCACAGACGCCCTCTTCTCGCTCTCCTCCACCGCGCCCACCATGCCCACCAGCTATGATTTCAAGCGCCTGATTGGCTGGTTCAAGCGGGTGGGGGGCACCATCGTGGCCTTCCATACCTATGAAACGGAAGGGGGTGGACTAGCCCTATCCTGGGACGCGCCGACGTTGGACATCAATCTCGCCAATACCTTGACGAGTACGCGACGAACTGATGCGGTCAAAGTGCCGCTGAACCTCTCGACCGTGGCCACCTTGAACGTGGTGATTGTGGATGCGGGAGGGACAACGGAAATCTGGATTTGCTGCCCGGATCAGACCGACGCGGCACCGAGTTTGACTGTGGCGCCCCTTATTAACTTCCGCGGTGAGCAGGCCGCGATTGCCTCGGCGGCGCAACTCACCATTCGGACTAGTGCGGCAGGGCTGATTGCCGCGCGGGCCGCGAGCGGCACAATGGATACCTATGCCGTCTCGACGATGGGCTTTACGTGGGCACGACGGACTTAACAGGAGGACTGCGATGAAGAAATTATCAATTGGTGCTCTCGGCCTCCTGGCTCTCTGGGCCTTCTATAGCCCGCCGACCGTCCAGGCGGAATGCCGCATCGTCGATGCCACGCCGACCTATATGGCGGGACAGCTCAAGGATCATACCTGCGATACGAGCGGCCATTTGGAAGTGACGATTAGTGGCGGCACGGTCAGTTCACTCGGCACTTCGACCGCTGCCGCCCCCTCGCTGGTCGAGGGAGCCACAGCCAGTTTCTCCTTCGACCTCGCGGGCAATGCCCGGTTCACCCTCGGGACGTTAATCAGCGGCGAAGACCAGCCCAATAATTTGTTGATGACCAGCGGCGGGGCGGTGCGGCAGCTCAGGGTGATTACCAATGCCACGGGAAATGCGACTGGCTCGACCTTTCTCCTCCCCACCGGGGATAAGACCCTCAAGTTTCAACTGGTCTGTAATGCGGGGGCCTCCACAAATTGCGGAGCCACCATCGACCTCTATGGGAATTTTCAGAACACGACGACCAATATGTTTCCGGTCTGTACGGTTGTGATTCCAACTGGCACGGCGACGACAAATGCGAGATGTCCGACGTTCAAGGATAACTATGCCTTCTATGCGTTCATCTATACCGGATTCGCCGGGACCTCCCCCGTCTTAAACGGCTATGCCGATTACTAGAAAGGGCACCATGAAAACCTTATTGAGCCTCATTCTGGCGGTCCTACTGGCGGTACCTCTCGCGGCCCAAGCCATTACGATCAACGGCACCCTCTGGGCTTCCGGCCCCAATGGCGTCGTGAATCCGGTCATCAATACCATTGAACTGGCCTTTACCTCGGCCCAGACGGATACGAAAATTGTGACCGTGTCAGGAGGGACGACCATTGTCCTCCTGGGAGCCCTCCTCGATTGCGACAATGCCAATACGGTGAACGTCGCAGCCCGAATCGGCCTCGCCCAAACCAATACGCCCACGACCACGAAAGTCTATACGTCGCATCCTGGCGTGGCAGCCGGGAGTGGCGTCAACGTCTTGGATGGGAATACGCCGATTATCGGGGCGGACGGGGACGATATTCTGATTACGGCTGGAGTGCCCACGACCGGCTCCTGTCGGGCGGTCGTGAAGTATTACACGATGCCGAGCTAGGAGGTTAAGCATGTGGGTACGTCTGCTCCTAACAGTTCTGGCAGGCTTGAGTGTTTATGCCTCCTCGTTCGCGGCGACGGTGACGTTGGGCCGTCCGATCATGTGGCCGGGGGCCATGCAGTTGTTAGGCAGTGTCACCTCGACCGCTGTGCTGGATGGCGTGGATGAATCGGTAGCCGCGATCTTTCGGGCTCCCATCGCCGGGTCGCTCACCGCGATTAAGTTCGGCGTCGAGATTGCCACCACGCAAGGGGCCAATCCCTATCTGGTCGAGCTGCAAGGGGTCTCGGCCACGACTGGCCTCAATGATCTGACGCCTAAAACTGGGGCTACCACAACCTATGCCGCGCCCACGACGGACGATCAAGTCTTGATTACGTCCACGCTGGGCACGCCCTATACTGTGACAGCGGGAGAAGATCTCGCGGCGGTCGTGCGCAATGCCGCCTCGTCTCCGGGTAACATCACGCTCTTTTATCCACTCGCGGCGGCCAGCAGTGGATTGGTGTCGCATCCCTATGCGGCCTTGGCAATCCCCACCAACGGCATCGGCGTGCGTGGGTTGAGTATGGCCGTCGTCATCGATGGTACGACCTATCCCGTGGGCTTAATGTGGCCCTTCGTCATCGCCGCCACCCAAGCGTTTGTCACCGGGGGCGTGGTGGAGATCGGCAATCGCTTTGTGGCACCGGTGCCCCTCAATGTGGTGGGAATCTGGTGGAATGGGCTCCAAGCTGGAGACATCAAGGTCCATCTTTACGACGACAGCACGAGCGGCTCTGGGGCGGAACTGATTAGTCCAGCTCCAGTCAATATGGATAAGGACATCAAGGGGCAGGCGGCCACGGGACTCCATAGTTATGTGTTCCCGGCTGTGACCCTGGCAAAAGGCGCGACGTATTACGTCACGCTCGAAGCCACAAGCGCAACATCCAACACCATGAACTGCTTACGGACGCAAGCCTCCGGGAACGCCAATCTGGCCTACACCGCCGGCGGGATCGAGTTCTACCGGGCGCAGCGGAATAACAACACCGTGACCACCGACTTTTCCTTGACTACGACGGATCAATGTCAGGTCGGCCTCTTGGTCGAGGGCTTGAGCGACGGGGTCGGCACAAGCGGAGTCAAGTCCATTATTGGAGGCTAGGTGCTTCAACGAGTCCTGCTCATAGGTCTCTGCCTCTTATGGCCTGTTGTGGCCCAGGCGACCTTGCCGACCTTGCCGCAATTGACGGTCGATACCACCATGCCCTCGACCTCCGTCACGAAGACGGTCTGCGCGAGCGGCTGTGATTATACGAACAGCCAATTGCAGACCGCGATTGATGACGCCGTCCTGGGGACGAAGATTTTGTTACAAGCGGGGATCTCTTATACAGCCGGGAACAGTACCGGGTATCTCCTCCGCAACAAAACCAGCGGGAGCGGCTGGATCATCATTCAAACCAATACGACCTTGCCTGCGGCAGGCACCAGAGCCACCTCCACGGATGCGGTGCCCTACGCCAAGATCTTAAAGAACAGTCTCTATGCGATGAGTTGTGATGCCACGGCGCACCATTACCGGATCATCGGGGTCGAGTTCATGAACCCAGGCGATCTGGATGTGGGCAGTGGGGGGACGGCCTTCGTGAATTGCGATGCGCAGGAAACCACCCTGGCCACGCAAGCGCACCATATTCTCTTTGACCGGATCTATATGCACGGGCCGCCGGCGGGCCATTCCATCGGGGTCAAGTTTGGCCTGGTCTTAAACGGCCAATACCAAGGGGTGATCGATTCGACGATTGTGGATATCACGTATGACACCGATGCGATTGCGGTGGCGAATTGGGCAGGCGCCGGGCCGACCCTGATTCGGAACAATACCCTCTCCTCCAGCGGGGAGAACATTATGTTTGGGGGCTCCTATGCCCTCGTGCCGGACCTCTCCCCGTCCGACATCACGATCACCCATAACTACCTGTTCAAACCCCTGAAGTGGCGGGACGACCCGACATATAACACCAACCCCCACAAAATTCTCTGTAAGAATCTTTTTGAACTCAAACATGCCAAACGCCTCCTGCTGGATGGGAATGTTCTAGAAAATATGTGGCCCAGTGCGCAAGAGGGGTTTGCCATCACCATCGGGCCCAGACAAGGGGGAGCCACAAATCTGAACCCGCAGACGACGATCCAAGACGTGACGATCACCAACAATCTCATCAAGAATACCTCGTCCGGCGTGGCCTTGAACGGCTTTGATTATGGAACGGCCCCCTCCACCACCCCCACCTTGATCGCGGGAGGGCGCTGGCTCATCAAAAATAATCTCTTCGTGGGGCAGGGGGGCTATAACATCTCAGGGATTTCGACGGGGAAGATTTTTCAACTGGCGAGCGAACCGTTCGACATCACGATTCAACACAATACCGTGGCCTCCTCGGCCCCCATTGCAGGAGGCTTGATTCGTGGCTACACCATGTATTTTGGCGATGCCTATGGGAGTCGACCGATCACAGGGGTCATCTTGCAGGACAATATCTTTTTGGCGCGCTATGGCCCCTGGTTTATGAGCGGCGCCCCGCTGAACCAGGGACAGGCCTGGGATTCCAAGACGCCCGGTTATATCTGGACCAATACGGTCTGGGCGGGCCCCTGGCCCTCGGCGGGCGGGTACAACAATACAACCTACATGAAGCAGGGGAGCGGGAACGCGTATCCGGCTGACGAAGCCGTCATCAGCTATACCAACGTCAACATTGATGACTATAGCCTCAGCGCTACGAGTCCCTACAAGAATGCCGGGTCCGATGGCACGGACATCGGGGTGAATTGGCCCCTCCTCCAAGCGGCCTTGGGTGGCTCGTCTGGCGGGCCATCCGATCAAACGGCCCCGCTGCTCACATCGAGCTTCCCGACGATTGA